>OFBM01000002.1_pt1 | contig 26945 bp, 33 predicted proteins | sample 1520581 | NCBI WGS metagenome assembly OFBM01 (sample SAMEA3696448, study PRJEB22514) | metagenome | biome: water; feature: marine; material: hydrothermal vent | place: Pacific Ocean | collected 2014-08-15 | depth 1539 m
GCTGTAAAATACAGGGGACAAACCATAAGAGCGAAGCCTCAAAAATGCATTTGTCACACTGCTGTTTCCCGAAGGTTCCACACCATCATAGCCTTCTGCATTACGGGTTAACAGGGTTTCACCATCTATTCCAGTATCATAATATGGACCGTCATCGTTCCGGAACAGACGATTGATTCCCTGAGATAATTCAACAGCTTTCCGGAACCATTCAGGATCGTAGGTGGTTTCGTAAAGATCCAGACAAGCAGCAGCAAGTTGAGCATGATCACAGAGATAAGCCGGATAACGAGCCTCTCCGTCACGCCATCGCCGGAGCAAGCGTCCAGACTCGTCCCGTAGATTTTCGAAAATAAAGTCAGCCGCACGCACTGCCCTCATTTCAAAATCAGTATCATCAAATACCCGTGCTGCCCGAGCAAAAGCAGAAATCATCAAGGCATTCCAGGATGTAAGTACTTTGTCATCCAATAGAGGACGAATACGTTGTGAACGAACTGCAAGCAACTTTTCCCGTGCAGCCCGGAGTTGAACCTGCATCTCTTCAGTAGTGATACTGAATTGCTCTGCAACTTCTTCATCGGACATTGGACGATTCGGAATGTTGCTGCTCTCAAAATTTCCTTTCTCAGTAATATCCCAATATGCGCAGGCCAGCTTTCCAGTTTCAGCACCTAAAATTTCCATTACTTCTGCTTTTGACCAGAGATAAAATTTCCCTTCAACACCCTCGCTATCCGCATCTTCCGCAGAAAAAAATGCTCCCTGCGGAGAAGTCATATCCCGTGCAACATAAGTCAGAACATCCCGCACCGCTGTTTCATAAAGTGGATTCCTGGTAACTTGAAAAGTCTCTATCAAAGCCCAGATAAACAGAGAATTATCATAAAGCATTTTCTCAAAATGCGGAACCAGCCACTCATAATCGGTACTGTAGCGACTCAGTCCACCGCCAAGTTGATCATAAATTCCCCCGGCAAACATTTTTTGTAAAGTCTTTTCCACCATTTCCAGTGACATTGCGTTACCTGTTCTGTCATAGTGACGAAGCAAAAGCATCAATCCCATGCTAGGCGGAAACTTGTTTTGAAGCTGCTGATTGAAACCACCGTGCCGTGAATCAAACGATTCCCGAAATTGTGCAACCGCCTTCTCTTCCACCTCCCAATTCAGTTCAGGTAGTCCGTTATATGATGGAACAGCTTGTTGCTGTAAATGAGAAGTAATTTCATCAGCAGTGGAATAAATTTTTTCGCGCTCATTTTCCCAAATAAAGACTAAGTTTTCCAGCAGCTCACGGAAGGATTTTCGCCCATACATTGGTTTCGGAGGGAAATAAGTTCCCCCCGTAACAGGCTTTCCTTCCGCAGTCAAAAACATATTCAGAGGCCATCCTCCCTGCTGACCAAGGGCGTGTAGTGCATCCATGTGGATTTTGTCCACATCAGGGCGCTCCTCTCTGTCTACTTTCACTGGTACAAAATGCTTGTTAAGATATAGAGCCAATTCTGGATCTTCAAACGACTCGCGCTCCATCACGTGACACCAGTGACAGGTTGCATAACCGATGCTGACCAGCAGCAGCTTGTCTTCACTTTTTGCTTTCTCAAAGGCTTCCTGGCCCCAGGGGTACCAGTTTACCGGGTTGTGCGCATGCTGTAATAGGTACGGGCTTTTTTCGTTTATCAACTTGTTGGTGAATGAATGTTCAGGCATTTTTCAAGATGGAAAAGAAATTAGTGTTTTTTATTGCCATTCTAAGACTGTTTACAAATGATGCAATACAAAGTTTTTCTCAGGAGACAAGTATGATGGATGTCTAATTTTCACTCAAGAAAAAGGTTTTTGTAGGGTTTTTGTCTTTTTTTCAAGAATTAATGAAAAAGATGTTGACGAAAATTTAATTCAATGTTAAATTGGCTGATTGATTATTAATAATTGGATAAGCAGCAAAGTCGAACTTACAAAATATGCCGACATTAAGTCAGTTGGTCCGGAAGGGACGTAAAAGCAAATTAACCAAAAAGGATACCCCTGCACTGGAAGCATGCCCACAACGCCGAGGCGTGTGTGTGCGGGTTTACACTTCAACACCCAAGAAGCCGAACTCCGCATTACGAAAAGTTGCCCGTGTTCGTTTGACCAATGGTATTGAGGTGACGAGTTATATTCCAGGAATAGGACACAATCTTCAAGAACATTCAGTTGTGCTGATACGAGGCGGACGAATAAAAGATCTTCCCGGAGTTCGTTATCACGTTGTACGCGGTAAACTTGATACAGTTGGAGTAAATGAACGTAAGCAGTCCCGTTCCAAGTACGGCGTCAAAAAGGATCAGTAGAAAAACTATATGCCACGACGTAGAGCCGCAACAAAAAGAGTAATCTTACCTGATCCAAAATATAAAGATCTGTTAGTCAGTAAATTCATTAATTCGTTAATGAAGCATGGTAAGAAAAGTATTGCAGAAAATATTTTCTATAGTGCACTGGACATAATTTCAGAGCGTGAATCTGAAATGTCATCATTGGAGATTTTTAAAGCCGCCATTGAAAACGTGATGCCGTCTGTAGAAGTAAAATCTCGGCGTGTGGGCGGTTCAACTTATCAGGTGCCGCTGGAAGTCCGACACAGCAGGAGTCAGTCACTGGCAATTCGCTGGCTAATTGAAAATGCAAATGCCCGCAGCGGCTTATCAATGCGTGCGAAGCTGGCAGATGAGTTCGCAGATGCTTCAAACAGCAGAGGCAGCGCAGTAAAAAAGAAGGAAGATACGCATAAGATGGCTGAGGCCAACAAGGCTTTTGCGCATTACCGTTGGTAAACGAACTGGCTTTTACTGAAACAAATCAGTGCCTCTATCAATAAACCGACGTGGCAAGAACAGTTCCTCTAAAACAACGGCGTAACCTTGGCATCATGGCACACATTGATGCAGGGAAGACTACAACCACCGAGCGTATCCTTTATTACACGGGACGGATTCACAAGATCGGGGAGGTCAATGACGGCTCTGCTACAATGGATTGGATGGAACAGGAGCAGGAGCGTGGGATCACGATTACCTCAGCTGCAACTACTTGTTCCTGGGAGACTGATAAAAAAGAATATGTTTTAAACATTATTGACACTCCGGGACATGTAGATTTTACAGCGGAGGTCGAGCGCTCTTTGAGAGTACTGGATGGGTCAGTAATGGTGCTATGCGCAGTAGCAGGAGTACAGCCTCAGACAGAAACAGTTTGGAAACAGGCAAAACGCTATAACGTCCCCTGTATTGCATTTGTCAATAAAATGGATCGTGTTGGTGCGGATTTTGAGAAAGCTGTCATTTCAATTGAAGACCAGCTTTCTGCAAGTCCGGTAGCCATACAAATACCGATTGGCGCCGAGGAGGAATTTACAGGAGTGATCGACCTGGTTTCGATGCAGGAACTGCGTTTCAAAGATGAAGGATTTGGTGAAGAATACGAAAGTGCCGAACTCTCCGATGAATTGAGAGCATCAGCGCAGGATTGGCGCAGGCAGATGCTGGAGCATCTTTCTCTTTTTGATGATGACTTGCTCGAAAAAATTGTTGAAGAGCAACAGGTAGAACAAGAAGAGATCGTCAAAGTTCTGCGTAAAGCAACTTTAAGCGGCAAAATCACACCGGTTTTGTGTGGAAGTGCCTTTAAGAACAAGGGAGTGCAGCAACTTCTTGATGCTGTAGTAAATTACCTCCCGTCTCCGTTTGATATTCCGCCGGTACAGGGAGATCATCCGGTAACGAAAAAACCGGTTAGCCGAGAGGCTTCTGAATCAGACCCCTTGTGTGCACTTGCATTCAAAGTGGCAAGTGATCCTTTCGCCGGTCAGATGACTTTTGTTCGTGTTTATTCAGGTTCATTTGAAACCGGGAAAACAGTATTTAATCCGCGAAAACGTAAGCACGAACGGATTGGGAATCTAGTAAAACTGCACGCAAACAAGCGTGAAGATATCTCCGTGATAAAAGCAGGAGATATCGGGGCAGTTATCGGTATGGAACTGATCACGGGGGACACACTCTGCCCAAAGGATCATCCGATAATTCTGGAGAGAACTCAGTTTTCGGAACCGGTAATTGATCAGGCTATTGAGCCAAAAACAAAACAGGATCAGGACAAACTTGAAGAAGCCCTGAAACGCCTGATGCAGGAAGACCCATCATTCCGGAGCAGGATTGATGCTGAAACAGGACAAAACATAATTTCCGGAATGGGCGAACTTCATTTGGAAGTTATGGTTGACAGACTCCAGAGGGAGTTTCGGATCGACTGTAAAGCCGGAACGCCCAGAGTAGCATACCGGGAAACAATTACGCAGGCTGCAGACTCAGAAACACGATTTGAGCAACAACTTGACGGAAAAGACCAATTTGCTTTCTGCAGGATAAGCCTTGAACCACTGGAGGCAGGAGGGGGTTTTGAATTTGAAAACAAACTTTCGGCTGAAGAATTGCCAACGCAGTTTGCAGAGGCCCTGGAACAAGGGATTCAAGATGCAATGAGTAATGGAGTCCTTGCTGGATTTTCATTAATTGACTTGAAAGTTTGCTTGGTTGCAGGAGAATATCTGGAAGAATCTTCGACCGAAGTTGCCTTCACTATTGCGGGGGTAACCGCTCTTCGGAAAGGGGTACGGAAGGCAGGACCGGCCTTACTTGAACCCTCTATGAAAATAGAGGTCGTTACGCCTGTATCTTTTACAGGTGAAGTTATTGGAGACCTGAATGCTCGCCAGGGACGTATTCGGGGTATGGAAGAGCAGGGAGGAATTCAGGTTGTTGAGGCTGAAGCTCCGTTGGCGGAAATGTTCGGCTATTCCACCCGATTACGTTCGCTCACTCAGGGGCGGGCATCGTTTACCATGCATTTCAGTCACTACACGTCTGTGACTGAATCGACAAGAAAGATTCTCATTGGAGAACCGGTCAGCTTAGGCTGAGCGTTAATTTTAATTAGTCAAAACAGAAAAAGGAACAGGAGACGAGATGGCGAGAGAAAAATTTGACCGCTCAAAACCACATGTTAATGTTGGAACAATTGGCCACGTGGACCACGGGAAAACAACTTTAACTGCAGCAATCACCAAAGTACTGCAAATGGACGGTTTAGCTGAAGCAAAAGGCTTTGATGAAATTGACGGTGCACCAGAGGAAAAAGAGCGTGGGATCACCATTGCGACATCACATATTGAATATGAAACTAAGAATCGGCATTACGCACACGTCGATTGTCCAGGTCACGCCGATTATGTTAAAAACATGATCACCGGTGCAGCACAGATGGACGGTGCGATACTTGTTGTATCCGCTGCTGATGGCCCGATGCCTCAAACCCGTGAACATATCTTGTTGGCCCGCCAGGTAAATGTTCCGCACCTAGTGGTGTTTCTGAATAAAATTGATCAAGTCGATGATGAAGAGTTGCTTGAGCTGGTGGAAATGGAAGTCCGTGAATTGCTTGATTACTATGATTTCCCCGGAGATGACACTCCTATTATCAAAGGTTCAGCTCTGGCGGTTATGGAAAGTTCAGCAACTGATTCAAGCGACCCTGCATTTGTGTGTATTAAAGAGCTGATGGATGCAGTTGACAGTTTTATTCCTGAACCTGTACGTGACCTTGACAAGGACCTCCTGATGTCCGTTGAAGATGTGTTTACTATTTCCGGACGCGGTACAGTTGCAACCGGACAAATTGAACGCGGAATAGTGAAGGTCGGTGAGGACATTGAAATCACTGGAATCCGTGAGACCCAAACAACCACTGTTACCGGCGTAGAAATGTTCCGTAAATCACTTGACCAGGGACAGGCTGGAGACAACGTTGGAATTTTGTTGAGAGGTATCAAGCGTGAAGATATTGAACGAGGACAAGTCATTTGTAAGCCGGGCTCAATTACACCGCACACAAAGTTCAAAGGCCAGGTTTATGTACTAGATAAAGATGAAGGCGGAAGACACACTCCGTTTTTTACAAACTACCGCCCACAATTTTATTTCCGTACAACTGACGTAACCGGTGTCGTTACTTTACCAAGCGGGGTTGAGATGGTAATGCCGGGTGACAACGTGGAAGTGACTATTGAGTTGATATGTCCAATTGCAATGGAAAAAGAAGTACGTTTTGCAATTCGGGAAGGCGGACGGACTATTGGCTCCGGAGTCGTCACGGAAGTTATTGAATAAGCTACCAGGTGGTTTGATGGAACAAAAAATTAAAGTACGTTTCAAGGCATACGACGAGAAACTTCTCGATAAAACAATTGGAGAAATTGTTCATACGGTTAAGCGAACTGGAGCTGAAATTGTAGGCCCCATTCCGCTTCCAACTCGAAAGAACAGCTACACTGTTTTGCGTTCTCCACATGTTGACAAAAAGTCGAGAGAACAGTTTGAGATTCGTACCCACAAACGGCTCCTGTATATTTTGGAAACAACACCACAGACAATGGATGCTTTGATGCGCCTGGATATTTCAGCTGGAGTTGACATCGCCATAAAGCAAGAAGGATAAAGTTTATTGGGAAGTATAATCATGGCAACATTAAAAACCGTTGATGCAGGCAACAAAGCCGCAGGTAAGATAGAAATTGACGATACAATTCTGGAAACACCATATCACAAAAAAGCTGTTTCAGAAGTTGTCCGCCAGTTTCTGGCTGCAAATCAACAGGGGACGCATTCTACTAAAACTCGAGGAGAAGTAGCTTACAGTACCCGTAAACTATATCGACAAAAAGGTACAGGCAGTGCCAGGGCGGGTAGTGCAAAATCGCCCATACGTCGCCACGGCGGCACGATTTTCGGGCCGCAAATGCGTAGCCACTCTTTTAGACTGAACAAGAAAACTAAGCGTCTTGCAACACGTTCAGTGTTTGCAGAGAAAGTTCGACAGGACGGAATCTTGGTGCTTGACAGCCTCAATCTGACTGATAATAAAACTAAAAACCTGAAGGCAATGCTGACCAAGCTTGAGCTTCCAGAAAAAGTTTTAATAGTAGCAGACGAGGTGTCTGAAAACTTGAGACTTGCTTCGAGAAATCTTCCAGACGTACATGTTCTGAGTTTTCGAAGCCTAAATGTTTATGAGATGATGAAATACACAAAAGTGGTTTTCCTCAAAGATGCTCTTGAGGCATACAAGGAAAGGTTGGCTAGATGAATATTTTTGATGTGCTTAGAGCACCAAAAATGTCAGAAAAGACTTTGTCACTAAAAGAAGAAGCTAATCAGTTCGCTTTTGAAGTTGACCAAAGGGCAAATAAAATTCAAATTAAGGAAAGCATTGAAAAATCCTTCAAGGTTTCAGTGCTCAAAGTAAGAACAATGAATGTACGGGGCAAGAAAAAACGCCTCGGACGTTATCAGGGGCTTAAGTCCAGCTGGAAAAAAGCAATAGTAACCCTAAAGGAAGGGGATACTATTGAATATTTTGAAGGTGCGTAAACTGACTGCTAAGAATTATGGGAATTAAATTCCACAAACCTACATCTCCTGGAAGAAGGGGAATGAGTGGCTTTGTATTTGAAGAAATAACTGCATCCACGCCGGAAAAAAGTCTTTTAGCCCCTTTGAAAAAGAAGGGAGGCCGAAACAATAATGGCAGGATTACGGTCAGGCATCACGGTGGTGGACACAAACGCAGATATCGGATAATCGACTTTTCCAGAAACAAACAAGAGATTCCAGCAAAAGTAGCCAGCGTTGAATATGACCCTAACCGAAGTGCAAGAATCAGTTTGCTGCATTATGCAGATGGTGAGAAACGCTACATCCTGACACCTTTCGGATTAAAAGTTGGAGATGTTATTTTTTCTGGAGAAAATGCTGATATTAAGACCGGTAACGCTCTTCCATTAAAAAATATTCCTGTTGGAACGATGCTTCACTGCATTGAATTACGTCCTGGAAAAGGAGCACAATTAGGACGCAGTGCCGGAGCAGCAATTCAATTGATGGCAAAGGGTGATGATTATGCTCAACTCAAACTTCGCTCCGGTGAAATCAGAAAAGTAAGAATAGAATGCATGGCAACTGTTGGAACAGTAGGTAATGCAGAGCATATGAACATTAATAAAGGTAAAGCAGGTCGGAATCGCTGGTTAGGTCGCCGCCCTACTGTTCGTGGTGTAGTTATGAATCCAGTTGACCATCCACATGGCGGAGGCGAAGGAAAATCTTCCGGTGGTCGACATCCAGTAACTCCGTGGGGTAAACCCACAAAAGGAGCAAAGACCAGGAAACGTAAAGATACAGACAAATATATATTGAAGAGGAGATAAACAGTGCCAAGATCCCTAAAGAAAGGACCGTTCGTAGACGCTCATCTTGAAAAAAAAGTTGTTGCAGCTAAAGGAAACAACGATCGACGCTTGATCAAAACATGGTCCCGACGCTCTGTAATTTTACCGGATTTTATTGGTACAAATATCGCTGTTCATAATGGCAACAAATTTATTCCTGTTTTTATTACAGAAGATATGGTGGGTTATAAATTGGGTGAATTTGCACCAACCCGGACATATCGGGGACATGTAGGAAAAAGTGATAAGAGGGTAAGGCGATAATGACTGCTCAAGCAACTGCAAGAAATGTAAGAGTGGCACCAAGAAAAGCCCGTCTGGTTGTCGATATGATTAGAGGGCAAAATGTTGTCCGGGCAATGGCACAATTAAGCACGATACGAAACAGAGCTGCTGAACCGATAATGAAAGTCTTGCAGTCTGCACTCGCAAACGCGGACCAGCACCATCCGGAAGCTGATGTGGACAACTTCCGTGTTATTTCTGCCTACGTTAACGAAGCGCGGGTACTTAAACGATTCCGACCCAGAGCAATGGGTCGTGCATCCGGAATTTTAAAACGCTCCAGCCATATTACACTGGAAGTTGGAGAATAAAGTTAAATAATTTAATTCCCTATTCTATTTCAAGGGGAATTCACGTTTTTCAAGGTAAACTGTGGGTCAAAAAGCTAATCCAATAGGTCTAAGACTGGGTATTTCCAGAACATGGAACTCAAAGTGGTTTGCAGAAAAAGATTATGCAAGCCAGCTGAGACAGGATCTGGATATTCAAAAGTTTGTGAAGGCTCGTTTGAAGCATGCCGCAATTTCAAAAATAGAAGTCGAACGCACAGCAAAAAGAACCAAAATAAATATTTTCTCAGCACGTCCGGGAATCATCATTGGACGAAAGGGCGATGAGGTTGAGCGTTTAAAAAAGGAACTCAGCAAGCGTAATTATAACGATGTCACCATTAATATAAAGGAAATTAAACGACCGGAAATTGATGCAACGTTGATTGCAGAAAATATCGCAAGTCAGCTTGAACGGCGAATTGCATACAGAAGAGCAGTCAAACGGTCCATACAGGCTGCGATGCGAATGAATATAGCAGGCTGCAAAGTAATGGTAGGAGGGCGTTTGAATGGAGCAGAGATAGCCAGATCAGAATGGGTACGAGAAGGACAGGTACGTTTACACACTTTACGTGTAGATATTGACTATGGTGTTGCTGAAGCTAATACGACATATGGTATTATCGGAGTAAAAGTCTGGGTGTATCGCGGAGAAGAATATGGTAAATCACGTGGAAGACGGTCGTTCAGTTAAGGAGTTTTAGCTATGTTAATGCCAAAAAAGACAAAATTTCGCAAGCAGATGCGCGGCAGAATGCGGGGGGACGCACATACTGGAAACAAAATTAGTTTTGGTTCCATCGGACTTCAGGCAACCGGACGAGGTTACGTGACAACACGACAGATTGAGGCTGCTCGCAGGGTGATCACACGGACGTTAAAACGAGGTGGAAAAACTTGGATTCGGGTGTTTCCTGACAAGCCGGTTACAAAACGACCTGCTGAAACAAGAATGGGGAAGGGCAAGGGAGCTGTCGACACTTGGGTAGCTTCTGTGCATCCGGGACGTGTGCTTTATGAAATTGACGGAGTTCCTGAAGAAGTAGCAACTGAAGCATTACGCCTGGCTGCTTATAAATTATCAATAAATACAAAAATTATCAAAAGAGCAGCTGTAATATGAATGCGTCTGAATTACGGGCATTACCAGTCAATGAATTGGAAGCCAAAAAATACGATCTCAAAGAAGAATATCTGCGGTTACGCTGCGGGCACGTTTCCCGGCAATTGGCTGATGTTAATTTGATCAAGAAAGCTCGACGCAATATAGCTCGTTTGAATACAGTGTTAACTGAAAAACTGGCAAAACAATAGCGAAAATAAAATTAAAATGAGTACATTGAAGCTACAGAGTGGAATTGTTGTCAGTAACAAGATGGATAAATCCATTGTTGTAAAGATTGAAAGAAAAATAAAACACCCCCTTTACAAGAAAACCATCAAACGCTCAAAAAAATATATTGCACATGATGAGCAGAACGAATGCAAGGTAGGTGACTTGGTTCAAATTGCAGAGTGCAGACCATTGAGTAGACGTAAGCGCTTCCGATTATTTAAACCGTCAAAATGATACAAACACAAAGTATTCTTGAAGTTGCTGATAACTCAGGAGCAAAAAGCCTGATGTGTATAAAGGTTCTTGGAGGATCCAAGAGACGTTATGCTCGGGTAGGTGATCTAATTGTTGCATCAATCAAAAACTGCCAACCTCATTCCAAAGTAAAATCTGGAGATGTTGTGAAAGCCGTTGTAGTTCGTACGAAAAAAGAGTTCCGTCGACCAGATGGCAGTTATATTAAATTCGATACAAATTCTGCTGTTTTAATAGATGGAAAAAGAGAACCGTTAGGTACCCGCATTTTCGGCCCTGTAGCCAGAGAGCTGCGCGCTGGAAAATTCATGCGAATCCTGTCACTTGCACCTGAAGTATTATAGTAGTCTGATTCATGAAAGCTAAGCAACGCAAAAAAAGAAGGGCCACAATTCGTCGTGAAGACACTGTGATGGTTATTTCCGGAAAAGATAAGGGGCGTACCGGACGTGTAATTACTGTAGATTGGAGGCGCGAACGCTTACTGATTGAAGGTGTAAATATGGTCACGCGTCATACAAAACCCAATGCAGCAAATCAAAAGGGTGGCTTGATCAAAATTGAAGCACCAGTTCATTATTCAAACGTTCAGCTTTACAATCCAACTCTAGAAAGAGGCGTGCGTGTAAAAATACAGACAAGTGATGCTGGTGTTAAAAATAGAGTCTGTGTAAAATCTGGGGAGGTATTAGGATAATGTCAGAGAGTCACTACTTGTTACAGACCTATAATTCGAAAGTTGTGCCGTTGCTTCAGGAGAAGTTTAAATACAAGAACAAGCACCAAATTCCTGCTATCAATAAAGTAACCCTGAATATAGGACTTGGTGAAGCTGTACAGAACCCCAAAGCAGTCGAGGCAGCAAGCAAACAGTTAGCCTTGATTTCCGGACAAAAGCCTGTTGTTACCAAGGCAAAACGTTCAATTGCTGGATTTAAGTTACGTGAAGGCATGCCTATCGGTTGCATGGTAACTCTGCGTAACGTACAAATGTGGACTTTTCTAGATAAATTGCTTCACATTGCAATGCCTCGTATTCGTGACTTTAGGGGTATTTCCCCAAAAGCCTTTGATGGAGCAGGAAATTATACCATGGGAATTAAAGAACAACTGATTTTTCCTGAAATTGAAATTGATGATGTAGATAATATCCGAGGTATGAATATATCCATTGTAACCAGTGCGCTTACAGATGAAGAGGGCCTTGCAATGATGCAGGACTTGGGATTTCCCTTTAGAAAATAGGTTAAATGGCAAAAAAATCAATGATCGCAAAAAGCGAACGTACTCAAAAGTTTAAAGTCCGCCAATACAGCAGATGTGGATATTGCGGGCGTCCGCGGGGATATTTGAGAAAGTTCGGAATGTGCAGGATTTGTTTTCGAAAAAATGCTAGTGCGGGCCTTCTGCCAGGCGTGACAAAAGCCAGTTGGTAAAAACAACATAAGATACTGAAAAAGATTGTGATATGTCAATGAGTGACCCTATTGCGGATTTATTAACTCGCATCCGCAATGCAAACATGAGGAAAAAAGAAAGTCTGGAAATGCTGTCCTCCAAGATGAAACTTAACATAGTAAAGGTTCTGAAAGATGAAGGTTTCATAGTAAACTGGGAACTGGACGAAAAAGGTAAGTTTCCGGAATTGCGAATTTGGTTGAAGTATGTGGACGATTTACCTGTTATTCGTAAAATTACCCGAATCAGCAAGCCTGGACTTCGTCTCTACAGCAAGGGCAAGGATTGTAAACATGTACTTAATGGGCAAGGTATTTCCATCCTTTCTACCTCAAAAGGAATAATGAGTGACCGACAGTGCCGTGCCGATAATATTGGTGGGGAAGTACTTTGTACGGTCTGTTAGACTGGATTTAATAAAAAAAGACAATGTCAAGAATTGGTAAAAGACCCCTCAAACTAACACAGGGAGTTGAAGTAAATTTTAAGGAGCGCCTGCTTTCAGTGAAGGGTCCTAAAGGGGAGCTGGAACTAAGGGCACATCCTGCAATTGAGTTAATAATTGATACTGAAAATATTTCAGTGTTGCCTTCTGACTTGAGTGCTCCAATAACACCAATGCTAGGAACAACCCGGGCACTGATTAGTAACATGATTCACGGTGTCACAGAAGGTTTTCAAAAACAGCTAAATTTGGTAGGTGTCGGATACAAAGCAGTTGTAAATCAAAAAAATTTGGTATTAAACCTGGGCTATTCACATTCGATAAATTACACGTTGCCGGAAGGAATAAAAGCATCTGTAAATGCAAATACTAAGATACTTCTTGAAAGTTCCGATAAACAGCTTTTGGGGCAGGTTTCTGCAGAGATTCAAAAATTTAGACCACCTGAGCCATACAAAGGAAAAGGAATTTTATTTGAAGGTGTTCAAATAAAACGTAAAGCCGGTAAAAGTGGCAAAACTTAATACGCAAGTAAGAGCTTGAAATGAATAATGCTGCAACACGTCTGAAAGGAAGAGAAACTAGACACAGACGTATTCGAAAAAAAATTTCTGGAACTAATACGCGTCCTAGACTAGCGGTATTCAGATCTGCACGACATATTTATGTGCAGGCTATTGATGATAATGCAGGAAGTACTTTGGCCGCTTCTTCAACTGTAGCAATCCAGAAGTCCTTGAAAAAAATCTACACAGGGAACAAAGAGGCAGCTAAAGCGGTTGGCGCAGACGTAGCAAATAAACTTATGGAAAAGTCCATTTCCTCCGTTGTCTTCGACCGCGGTGGATTTATTTTTCATGGACGTGTACAGGCCTTAGCTGAAGGAGCTAGGGAAGCTGGCCTGAAATTCTGAAAACCGGTAAAACCGGAATAATGGTGAAGTAGTGGCAGAAAAAAATAGAGAAAAGAGTGAGCTGATAGAAAAAGTAGTTCGCGTAAACCGTGTTGCCAAGGTGGTAAAAGGCGGTCGTAGATTCAGCTTTAGCGCATTAATCGTTGTTGGTGATGGGCGAGGTCAGGTTGGTCTTGGTCTCGGGAAGGCTAACGAGGTTGTTGAAGCAATTCGTAAAGCAGTTGAACAGGCTTCGGTTAACATGAAAAAAATATATGTGGAAGGCACATCAATACCACATGTAGCAATAGGTCGTTTTGGATCCGGAAAGGTTTTAATGAAACCTGCAGACAAAGGACATGGAATTATTGCAGCCGGTGCTGTTAGAGCTGTTATGGAAGCAGCTGGCATCATGGACATCAGTGTTAAGTGCATTGGTTCCAGAAATCCAAACAACCTGGTACGCTCAACACTTGATGGATTATACAATCTTAGGAGTAACGATTGGATTGCCAGAGCAAGAGGCAAAGACATTGATTATTTGAAACAATAAAAATGGCCAGTAAGATAAAAGTAACCCAGATTCGCAGTAGGATTGGGGCACAAAAAAAACAAAAAGCATGTCTAAGTGGATTGGGATTACGGAAAATAAACAATTTTTCAGTGCTTGAAAACACTCCGGCAGTTCGAGGGATGATCAAAAAGGTTAGTCATCTTGTCAGGATTGAGGCAGCAGGTTAATAGAATTACGGTAATATTATGTATCTCCACGATCTTGAATCCAGTAAAAACGAACGTCGTAAACGTGTTGGACGTGGCCCAGGCAGCGGTAGCGGAAAAAACTGCGGACGCGGACAAAACGGTGCGAAATCACGATCCGGCTATAAAAGGAAGCGAGGATTTGAAGGTGGACAAAATCCACTCAACCGTAGATTGCCTAAGTTTGGATTTACAAGTCCTAACAAGGTGTATGCTCAGTTGATAAATTTACAAAACCTGGAAGATAATGTAGATGTCGAAACAGGAAGCAGCCTTGATAAAACAAAATTAAAAGCTTTAGGTTTAATCAAAAAAGAAGACAAGCCTGTAAAGCTTTTAGGTAAGGGCAAACTGAGCAAAAAATTAAATATAGAAGTTGACATGACTAGCGCAAGTGCTGCAGAAGCAGTAAAAAAAGCTGGTGGTGAAGTGGTTACGATAGGCTAAGGCATCTTTGATGTTAAATATAATTCAGAACATTTTTAGAATTGAAGAGCTGAGGCAACGTATTTTTTTCACTCTGGCAATGCTTTTTATTTTTCGCCTGGGTGCACATATACCTACTCCCGGAATAGACGGAGCTGCTCTGACAGCTTTTTTTGAGGCGCAACAAGGTTCTATATTACGCTTCTTCGATATGTTTACCGGAGGAGCACTGGCACGATTGACCGTTTTTGCACTGGGTGTGATGCCTTACATTAGTGCCTCAATCATAATTCAGTTATTGACTGCAGTATTTCCCTACCTTGAAAGATTATCAAAAGAGGGCGATGCCGGTCGAAAAAAGATTACAGGTTATACCAGATACGGAACAATTGTTCTCAGTGTGGTTCAAGGTTTTGCCATTGCGGTTGGACTGGAAAGTATGGCGGCACCAAATGGACAACCAATCGTAATTTCGACATTAAGCCCATGGGCTTTCAGGGCACTAACTGTAATCACATTAACAGCTGGTACAGCTTTTCTGATGTGGGTAGGCGAGCAGATTAGTGAACGTGGAATTGGAAATGGAATTTCGTTATTGATTTTTGCAGGAATTGTGGTTGGTATCCCGGGCGCAATTATAAATTCAGTCCGTTTGGTGCAGGACAATGTATTGTCACCATTAGTACTTGCAGTTGTCGGTATTCTGATGATAGTAGTCGTATTCCTGGTTATTTTTGCTGAGACTGCTTACAGAAAGATTCCAGTACAATACGCAAAACGAATGCAGGGGAATCGTATGTACGGGGGACAGTCTTCTCATCTTCCCCTGAAAATAAACACTGCTGGAGTTATACCTCCAATTTTCGCATCTTCGATCCTTGCTTTCCCGGCAACAATCACCGGCTTCATTGCTGTACCGTGGGTGCAGGCAGTCGGCAGTCAGTTGCTACCAGGCAGGATGTTGTATAATTTTTTGTTTGCAATTATGATCTTCTTTTTTGCGTTTTTTTACACGGCAATTACATTTAACCCTGTAAAGATAGCAGAAGAGATGAAGAAACATGGTGGATACATACCGGGTATTCGACCAGGTAAAAAAACAGCTGAATATGTTAACTTAGTTCTAACACGATTAACATTTGGAGGGGCAGCTTACTTGGCTGTTGTTTGCCTTTTCCCATACATCCTTTTTGATCTTTTTGACATTCCTTTCTATTTTGGAGGGACGGCACTATTAATTGTGGTAGGAGTAGGACTCGATCTGGTTAATCAAATTGAAGCTTTTCTGCTGAACCAAAATTATGACGGCTTCATGAAAAAGACTAAACGACGACAGATGTCTGCAGCACTGCGTTTATGATACTTTGAAGAAAAAGAAATGAAAGTACGTTCATCTGTAAAGAAAATCTGCGAAAAGTGCAAAATCATTAAAAGAAAAGGCGTCTTGCGGGTAATTTGTGAGAATCCAAAACATAAACAGCGACAGGGATAACAAGGAGCTGGATGGCAAGAATTTCCGGTATTGATTTACCAAATACTAAAAGGGTAGAAATTGGTTTGACTTACATTTTTGGTGTAGGCAGAAAAGTTTCAAATGATATATTACTCAAAGCAAAGATCGATAAAAATGTACGAGTTAGTGACCTTGATGACGACCAGGTAAATAAGATTCGTACAATTATCGAAAAAGAATATCAGGTCGAGGGTGATCTTCGAAGAGAAGTCAGCTTGAATATCAAGCGTCTAATGGATTTGGGTAATTACCGTGGATTAAGGCATCGCAAGCATATGCCTGTCAGAGGACAAAGGACAAAAACAAATGCAAGGACGAGAAAAGGCCCCCGAAGATTGGCAGTCAGTAAAAATAAATAAACCTAAACGTTGAATTGAGCCGAACTTATGGCGGAAGCAAAAAAGAAAAAAGAAAAAAGAACAGTTGAACAGGGTCGAATTTATATCAAGGCCACATTCAATAATACAATCGTGACAATTACCGATACTCAAGGCAACACAATCGCATGGTCTAGTACAGGTGTACATGGATTTAAAGGTTCAAGAAAAAGTACTCCTTTTGCAGCAAGAGTGGCTGCAGACGACGCCCTGAAAAAGGCTGTTGATAGTGGTATGAAAAGTGTTGATGTTTTTGTCAAAGGTCCTGGCTCAGGACGTGAGTCTGCACTTCGAGCAATTTCAGCAATTGAAGGAATGCGTGTCACGTCAATCAACGATATAACACCGATTCCTCATAACGGATGCCGTCCACCAAAGCAACGGCGGATTTAATTTAATTAAACGTCATTAATTACAATACTCTCAGGATGATTATTTCATCGATTAGTATTGTATTTTTTGACTAAATCAAAACCAGAAAACTTAACTGGGATGCAGATGACTGAATTAAATGAAACTATAGAAGAAGCAGATCCGGAGGCAAAGAATGTCTCTCCGGAAGATAATGCAATAACCGGAACAGAATCGGATTCCAACAGTGAAGAGGAATCAACGGACGAAAATCCGTTCTTTGCTAAAAATTGGATGTCAATTGCAAAGCCGAAGAAACTACAGTTTGAGTCGCAAGACTTAAAATCTGATTATGCGAAGTTTTCACTGGATCCATTAGAGCCTGGATTTGGAATGACAATTGGGCATTCTTTAAGGCGGGTTCTCCTGTCTTCAATCAGGGGATCAGCAGTTTTTGCAGTACAAATTGACGGTGTCACCCACGAATTCAGCAACATCCCTGGAATCGTAGAGGACATGGTTCAAGTTATCCTTAATATCAAGGAACTTCAAGTTGAGCAATTTGTTGATGAAGTTGTTGAACTGGAACTGATCGGAGAAGGACCTTGCGTAATAAAAGCTGGAGATATTTCAACCTTTGAAAAAGCAGAAATATTGAATCCAGATCTTGTTTTGGCTACCTTACAAAAAGGGGCAACTGTCAGTATGACTATGTATTCCCGCTTCAACAAAGGTTATGTTACCTCAGAGGATAATCTACAGGAGGATTTACCAGTCGGCACCATATACCTTGACTCAAATCACTCGCCTGTCAGTAGAATTAACTATGACGTTGTAAATTCAAGAGTTGATCAAAAAACAGACTATGATCGCCTGAATTTTGAACTATGGACAAATGGTTCTGTAAAACCTACCGACTGCCTGGCCTATGCAGCAAAAATAATCAAAGAACACATGGATGTGTTTATTAACTTTGATGAAAGCAGCATAAAGGATGAGCCTGAAGAAGAAATTGAGGAAGAACCACTGAACGAAAACTTATATCGCAGTGTTAGCGAACTGGAATTGTCTGTCCGTTCAATCAACTGTCTGCAAAATGCAAAGATTGAAACCATAGGAGATCTTGTCCAGAAGAGTGAACAGGCAATGCTCAAAACAAAAAACTTTGGTCGGAAATCACTGAACGAAATTAAAGTAATCTTGACAGAAATGGGCTTATCATTGGGAACAGAACTGGAAAATTTTGATCCAATGAATAATCCACACACAAATTAGGGCTCAATAATACGATGCGACATTTAAAAGCTGGAAACCGTTTAGGAGTTACAACGGCACATCGCCGTGCAATGATGCGGAATATGGTTACATCTATCCTGGAATATGGCCAGATTACCTGCACTCTTGCCAGGGCAAAAGAGGTACGCAAGCCTCTTGAAAAAATGATAGGCTGGGGAAAGCAGGGCAGTCTGCATGCTCGCCGTCAAGCATTGAGTTTTGTGAAAAGCAAAGAAGCAATGACACAGCTTTTTGAAGAATTGGCTGAGCGCTACAAAGATCGACAAGGTGGTTATTGCCGGATTATCAAATTGGGTAAAAACAGACTTGGTGACAACTCTGAAATGGCGATTGTACAGTTGCTTGGAAGTGAAACCGACCGATTAAGCGAACTTAAATCTCAGTCAGGTAAAAAGAAAAAAGCCAAGAAAAAGGAAAGCCCTGTTTTAAAGGAGGTAAGTGAAGAAATCCGGACTGAGAACTCATCTTCAGAAAAAATTGACGAATCAGTTAAACCTATAGAAGCGGAACCTACTTTGGCAGAAGCTGAAGAAGTAGAAACGAAGAAAGAAATATCTCAAGTTGAGAATGAATCTTCAAAAGAAGAATCACCTGTAGAATCTGTTCAAATAGAACCGACAGCAAAGCAAAAACCGGAAGAGAATATTCAGACAGAGACTGTTCCGGAAGAACAACTTGAAGCTGATACAAAAAAGAAGAACCTGTTACAACTGAAACTGATTCAGCAGAGGATGAAGCTAACACAGAACCTGAAAAAGAGGAGGTACAGGCAGATTCTGAAGCAGTACAGGAAGAAACTGAGATCACTTCCGAGAAAGTTATAACTGAAGAAAAGGATCCTGAGACAAAAACTAAAGACTGACCTTCAAGTAATCCCTCCTTCAAAGGCTTCTTTTTTCTACAGGAGTCTTTTTTTACTCCTACCATTTGTACTTCTAGAAAAAAACTGTTCACTATGACAAGTCCTGTTGCAGAATCTGTATCGCCTTTGCACGAAAAGAAGCGAATTTATTTGGAAACATTGGGTTGCTCCAAAAACCAGGTTGATTCAGAAATAATGCTGGCCAGTCTGCAAAACCAGGGTTTTGAGATGACAAAGACTCCGGATTCTGCAGAAGTAATTATTGTCAACACCTGTGCTTTTCTTACAGAAGCAAGTGAAGAGTCAATCAACAGGATTCTTGAACTAAGTGATTTCAAAAGTACTGGCAACTGTGAAAAGCTTGTCGCAACAGGTTGTTTGACTCAACGTTACCAGGACAGTCTCGCGGAGCAGATTCCAGAACTGGATGGACTGTTTGGTTCAAACGGATTTGAACAGATTCCGGAACTTGTGTACTCAATGTATGAGGGTACCGGACAAACAAAACTTAATTTGAAGCAAAAACCTCACTACAGACAATTTGAAAAACAGGCCCGTATACAAACTACACCTCGTCATTATACATACCTTAAAGTGGCGGAGGGCTGTTCCAACATGTGTTCGTTTTGCAACATACCTGCGTTAAGAGGAAATTTCAGTAGCCGTACAGTCAACTCTATTGTAACTGAAATCATTAATCTGACAAAAAAAGGAGTTAAGGAAATCAATCTGATTTCGCAAGACACTTCATCCTACGGAAAAGATTTTAAGAACGGTACTGGACTGGCAACACTTTTAAAAAACATCAGTAAAATAGAAGGGGATTTCTGGATACGTCTTTTTTACTGCTATCCCAACTCCTTTACTGATGAAGTGATGGAGGTGATTGCAGGTGATAAAAGATTTTGCCGGTATCTCGATATGCCGTTTCAACATATTAATAATGAAGTCTTGAAAGCAATGAACCGAAAAATAGACCGTGCTCAGATAGAAAATAAAATACAGGAGATACAGAAACATCTTCCGGATTTGGCTTGGCGTACTACTTTTATTGTTGGTTTTCCAACTGAAACAGAAGATCATTTCCAGGAATTACTTGAGTTTGTTTCAGCAGGACATTTTATGCATGTTGGAGTATTTTCATACTCCCATGAAGATAATATCCGTTCAGCAAAATGGGGAGATCCTGTTCCAAATTCTCTTAAGCAAGAACGGCGTAAGCAACTGATGGAAGCACAACAAAAAGTCAGCAGTGGTAGAAATAAGAGCTGGATTGGAAAACAATTGAAAGTCCTTGTGGATGGCCTTAGTGAAGAAAGTGACTTGCTACTTCAAGGACGAAGTGAATTTCAAGGCCCTGATGTAGATGGTCTGATTTATATTAATGAAGGTGAAGCTCGCCCTGGGACCTTTCATACAGTTTAAATATCTGCAGCTTATGAGTATGATTTAGTTGGACGAATTGTCTGATTTAGTGTAGTCTGCGTTATTATATTTACAGTAGTTTGTGAATCAAAGCCTTTTCAAACTTTTAAATCTGAATTTATATGTCAGGACACAGCAAATGGAGTACAATCAAGCATCGCAAGGCAGCTCAAGATGCAAAACGTGGTAAAGCTTTTACAAAAATAATTAAAGAACTAACTATAGCAGCAAGAATTGGCGGAAGCGATCTCGATGCCAATCCACGTTTACGTACAGCAGTTGCCAATGCAAAAAGTCAAAGCATGCCCAAAGACAATATTGATAGGGCTATCAAAAAAGGTGCAGGAGAATTAGACGGAGTAATTTTTGAAGAAATTATTTATGAAGGCTATGGACCACACAATGTTGCAATTATTGTAGAAGTGATGACTGACAACAGGAACAGATCCATTGCATCAGTAAGACATGCTTTCAGTATATGCAATGGGAATCTGGGTTCAGCTAACTCTGTTCAGTACATGTTTGACCGACAGGGATCAATTTTGGTTGACAACACTGTTATTGACGAAGACCGGCTTACTGAATTAATTCTGGAAGCTGGTGCAGAAGATTTAATCACTGAAAACCCAGACGCGTATCAGATTATTACTGTTCCTGCTGATTTTGATACTGTACGTTCATACTTGGAAGAAAATGGTGTTGCCATGCTAAGTGCAGAGGTTATCTGGAATCCTCAAAACCGTATAGAAATCGATAATTATAAAAAAGCTGGACAAGTAATAAAACTGATTGATCTATTGGAAGAAGATGATGACGTAAACAGTGTCCATTCCAATTTTGACATCAGCGAAAGCGTTATGGCAGAACTTGGTTGAAACACTGCGAATTTTAGGTATAGACCCCGGGAGCAGGAAAACAGGTTACGGTCTGATTGAAAACACCGGAAACCGTACCAGACATTTAGCCAGCGGCTGTATCCGACTGAATGCAAAGCATCCACTTTCTGATCGTTTGTCAATGCTCTCCAAAGAACTGGAACAATTGATTGAAGAATTCAGACCGGATTGTGGAGCTGTCGAAAAAGTCTTTTTTGCAAAGAATGCTCAGTCAGCACTTACTTTAGGTCATGCACGTGGTGTTATTTTATTGAAATTTTCTGAACGCCATTTACCCATACATGAATATCAGACTCTGAAGGTCAAGCAAACTGTAGTTGGAGTGGGGAGGGCTGGCAAGGATCAAGTGCAGCATATGGTCAAAATTCTGTTGAATTTACAGAACTCACTTCAAGAAGATGAAGCAGATGCGCTTGCCGTTGCTATCACACATGCCCATTTGGGGCTCTCCCTTAAACAATCACCTTAGCTTGATGAGCAGCCAGAAACAAAACATTTTTATGTATAACTTGCTACATGATTGCCTATCTTGAAGGACAAATTCTCCGTTCAGAAGCAAATTTAATCGTTCTCAAAACATCTGACGGTGTGGGTTACGCAGTTCATGTTTCTCAACATCTTGCAGTTAAAGCCTCTCCGGAAGAATTTATCACTCTGCACATCTATACAAATGTCAGGGAAGACGATATTTCCCTGTATGGCTTTCAAAAATTAGAAGAAAAAGAATTATTTGAAATGCTGATCAAAACTTCAGGTGTAGGTCCGAAGTTGGGATTAGCGGTTCTTTCAGTACTTTCTCCCAGTCAACTGGTGGATGCTGTTCATCAGAGCAGCACCGAGAGTTTCAGCCAGGTTCCCGGTATAGGAAAAAAAACTGCAGCAAAGTTGTGTCTGGATTTGAAAGATCAACTGAAGCGGCATCCAATTTCAGGATTTGAACCAGGACCTGCAGGGAGCTCTAAAGCAGGATTAACTCTTTCAGGAACTGAAATTGACGGAGTTTTTTCTGCATTAAAAAACCTTGGCTATTCGGAAAAGGAAATCCTGCCAGTACTTCGAGAAACCGGCAGTTCGGATTTGCCGTTTGAAGGTAGACTGAAAAAAGCACTTTCCTTATTGGCTCCATTGCGTTAAAACAGAGTATCTTAGAAATACTAATATTCAGGAGAAAAACATGGCAAATCTGAACAAAGTGATGTTGATTGGACGATTAGGACAGGACCCTGAAATTCGCTACACACAATCCGGCAGTGCTGTAGCTAATACCACCATTGCAACTAACGATTATTGGACAGACAAACAGGGTGAAAAACAAGAGCGAACAGAATGGCACAGCCTCGTGTTGTGGGGAAAACTTGCTGATTTGGCACAGTCTTACTTGAAAAAAGGCTCGCAAGTCTATGTTGAAGGCCGTTTACAAACTAGAGACTGGGAAGATCAACAAGGTCAAAAACACTACAAAACTGAGGTTGTAGTCACAAACATGCAGTTTCTGGATTCAAAAAATGTTGATGGGGGAATTCCTCAGGAAGGAGGCTCTTCAAATTATTCTGCAACTACTGCATCAACACAGGACTCTGCATCAACACAGGATCCAGGGAACGCCCAGGAGACTCCACCTGATGACGGTTTCATCAAGGATGATATCCCTTTTTAGATATAAAATTTATTTCAAATGCCTGAAAGTTTGTAAAGTGTCATGTGGGGTGGCTTGCGGAGTCTCTAATTATTCCATATATTTTTCATTCCCCGGTAGTTTCCACAATATATAAGATCAGAATATTTTTAACTGGTGCTATGCCCCTTTCCACGAATGAAAACTATTTGACAAAAGAAACCAGCCATACAGTTCAAGAAGTTTTCACTTAACCCGCCAACCATTGTTACAATGTTTGAAAGCATTAATGTACTCTCTTTGTTTACAGAAAAGCAACGCGCTGTGAAAGTTAAACAAAAACGTATGATTTCAATGATTATGCTGGATGATATCGATGCAGAGGTAACTAAAAAGAAAATCAAACATCTCCACTTGAAGGTATGCCCTCCTAACGGTATCGTGCGTGTTTCTGCACCACTCCGTATGAATCAGGAAAAAATTCGTGTTTTCGCGCTATCCAAGCTTGATTGGATTAGAAAACAGCGTTTAAAAATACGAAGTCAGGTGCGTGAAAAACCTTTGAAATATATAAATCAGGAAACTCACTACTTTAAAGGTCACAGCTATCAATTAAAAGTGTTAGAAAATAACAAACCTCCTTTTGCAGAGCTAGTGAAAAACGAAATATTGATCCATGTTCCTACTGGAGCTGACATGGAAAAAAGGCGTTCTGTCCTGAATGAGTGGTATCATAAACAGTTGATGGAGCTACTTAATCCTCTTATAAAAAAATGGGAACTTAAACTGGGTGTCTCAGTCAAGCGCTTCTCCATTCGCAGCATGAAATCCAGGTGGGGCAGCTGCACGCCTAAAACCCATGGTATTCGTTTCAATCTTGAGCTTGTAAAAAAGTCACCTGAATGTCTGGAATATATTGTTGTACATGAGTTAGTGCATTTGCTAGAAGCCAGTCACAACAACAGATTCAAGGCATTAATGGATCAGTTTTATCCTAACTGGAAACTATGTCGGAAAGAGTTGAACGGTTTGCAGCTAAAATCTTAAATGCCTGATAAAAAAAGTGCATTTAGCTCTGATTCTGAGAGAAGTAATTTTAATTTGAAGTGTCTTGTTTGTAAAAAAAGCTGAAAAGAAAATAGAAAAATATTGTGCGTATCAAAAAAATAAGAGTTTCAGGATTCAAATCATTTTGTCATCCTGTCAATCTGCAGGTTAAACAAAACGGAATTACAATTATAGTGGGTCCGAATGGCTGCGGAAAAAGCAATGTTGTTGACGCAGTTCGCTGGGTACTTGGTGAACAGCGTGTAAAACATTTACGGGGCAGTTCAATGGAGGATGTTATTTTTTCCGGTAGCTCCTTTCACAAGCCTTCCGGAATGGCTGAAGTCTCACTGACTTTTTCCAACCCCAAAGGAGACACACTTCAACAATTTGCAGATTACACAGAAATTGCGGTGACCCGCCGCCTTTACCGTTCAGGTGAAAGTATTTACATGATCAACAAAATACCCGTGCGTTTGAAAGATGTGCGGGAATTGTTTATGGACACAGGAATTGGCGGAACCGGATACTCGATTGTTGAACAGGGGCGCGTAGAGGAAATTGTCAGCGCCAAACCTATTGATCGACGCATCTTGATTGATGATGCTGCAGGAATCGTCAAGTTTCGCTTCAAACGTGAAAATGCTGAAAAACGGCTGGATGAAACAACACAAAATCTGCTTCGGGTGAACGACGTGCTTGGAGCGCTTTCGGAACAGGAAGACGGGTTGCGGGAACATGTCGAACGGGCAGAAAAATATTTGGAGCTACAGGAGCAGAGCGTCCTGCTGGAGCGTCAGCATCTTTGTTTAAGTTGGCATCAAGCAGGTCTCAACGAACAAAAAGTACAAGAACTTGTACAGGGGCATCAGCAGCAGCAGCAGGATCTGCAAAGTGAAAAGTCAGTTGTTGAAACTGATTTAGAACGGCTTAAGTTAGAGCAAACACAATTGGGTACACAGGTTGGAGAGCGGCGCGAACAACTGTTTAAAACAGAGCAAAATATACAGGAAGCTGAAAATCAACGTGAACTGGAAAAACAAAATCTGCAAAATGTCAGTGAACAAAGGGAGGGTCAGGAAAAAGAGCTCGAAGAGTTGAAACAAAGATTAACTGAACGTGAAAAAGAAAGAGCTGATATAAATAACCGCAGCATGGAACTGGCAGCACGTTTGGGAGAAATGCAGGCAAAACTTGTTATTATCGAAGAGAAGCGTGCTGAAGAAAACGAAACTCTCCAAAAATCTACCGATGAAACTTCTGTACTTCAAAAACGACTGTTAACTGTACACACTGAATTAACTAACCAAACTAATCAGAAGAATTTCCTGGATGAACGCCTGGAAAATCTTACAGAACGACAGCAACGTCTTCAAGACCAGCAACAATCTCACAAAAATCTGCTTCAGGAAGTAACTCTCCAGGTTTCAGACAGAGAAGAACAGATGGAGACCATCCGTTTGCAGAAAGAAGAATTGTCGGGAAAATTAACTGAACTTGAAAGTAGCATAGAAGATCAGCACTTGAAACTAATTGAAGAGGAGAAAAAACTTGAGGATCTGCGTTATCAGCAAAGCACTGCAGAATCTCGTATTGAGTCCCTGCAGCAAATCCAAACTCACTATGAAGGATTTAGTGACAGTGTAAAAATTTTCATGCAGTTGATGCAGGACAATCCGGAAACTAAGAAGCAACTGGGAGTGTCAGGACTGCTTGCCGATTTTATTACTGTGCCTGCGGATACATTAGATATCGTATCTCCTGTAATGGCTGAAGTGCTGGACTGGGTGGTTATTGAACGAGCAGAAAAGCTTCCACAAATAGAAATATTTTGTGCTGAACACGAATTGGGGCAACTCGGGTTTGTAGCTTTAGATCATCCTGCATCTGTTCCGAAATCAGCAGGAACCAAAGGTATTCCTCTTCCGGAAATTCTCAAGTTTAAGAAACCTTTACAAGAGTGGGGAGAAAAGTTTTTTTCACGATTTACACTGCTGAAAGATGAAAATAATTTTTGGAATGAAGCTGAAAAAAAGTGGCCGGACTCTCCTGAAGAGTGGCTCTCCTCATCCGGAATTTGTCTTTCAAATTCTTCCGCCAGCATGGGAAAAGTACAATCCGGATCTCTGGGTTTTTTGCAGCGTCAGCAGCAAATCATTGATGTAGAAACATATGTTGATGATTTGCAAAAAAAGATAAAAAAATTTGAGAGTGAACTACTAACTCTCCGGGAAAGACATGAATCTTTGAAAGAGGAGCAGGAGACTCGAGAAGAAGAATCACGAAAATTGGAATTTGCTATGCTGAGCGGCAACAAGGAACTGGAGCACCAACAGCTCGAGGAACGCCGAATGCAGCAGACAGTTTCACAACTTTCTCAAGATTCTGAGGGCATACTTGAGGAGATGGACTCTTCACGATTGAAAGAAAATACTGCAGCAGAAACTATTATTTCTCTGGAAAAAGAACGTGCTGAACTGGAAGAAAAAACAAATCAACTGCAGGAACGCATACAACTGCAGCAAAGTCGTAACGATGCAATTGCCGAAGAACTTCTTGCCCACCGAGTTTCTTTGACAGAAACAACTGAGCAACAAAAGAATACTGAAGAAACCGAAAGCCGCTTGAATAAAGAATATGAAGATACCTCTCTGAGACTTGAACAGCTCAAAACATCTATTAATGAGGGTGAACTGAGGCTCGAACAAAGCCGTAAACGAATTACTGAAATTGATGGTTCTTTTGAAGAAATGCTTGAAAAGCGTACTAGCATGAAGCAGGAGTTGGAAGAAGGTATTCAACTGCACGAACAGAAAAATGAAGAGCAGACTCTGCTCTCTCAAAAATTGCAGGAACGTCAGGGTCATCTAGAAGATTCAGTGAGCGTTTCACATCAGGAATCAATCAGGTTGACTGAATTCAGACTGCAAAGGGAACAGCTTGAAGATCAATTGAGAGAAATTACCGAGCAAACTCCTGAAGCTATACTTACAGAAATTGATATTGATACTTCCGATCATAAACAAATGGGACTGGAATTACG
>OFBM01000003.1_pt1 | contig 26523 bp, 24 predicted proteins | sample 1520581 | NCBI WGS metagenome assembly OFBM01 (sample SAMEA3696448, study PRJEB22514) | metagenome | biome: water; feature: marine; material: hydrothermal vent | place: Pacific Ocean | collected 2014-08-15 | depth 1539 m
CCTTTGAAAGAGGTTTCCGGAATTACTGAAGAAGACATTGCCAAACGTTTGATAGACTATGGTTTCCATGCACCAACCATGTCCTGGCCGGTTCCTGGAACATTGATGATTGAACCCACTGAAAGCGAGCCCAAAGCAGAAATCGATCGTTTTTGTGAAGCCATGATTTCGATCAGCAAAGAAACACAACGGGTTGAATCCGGAGAGTGGGACAAAATTGATAATCCTCTTAAAAATTCACCGCATCCATCCGAAGATCTCACCGATCCTGAATGGTCTCATTCCTATTCTCAAGAAGCTGCTGTTTATCCACTGGCTTCTCTTCGCCGTCACAAATACTGGCCGCCTGTTGCACGTGTGGACAATGTACATGGTGATCGAAATGTGGTTTGTTACTGCCCGCCCCTGGAAAGTTATGAGGAAGGAGAGTGAACAAAACCGAAGCCTTCGGAATAGTTCACAATCTCCCCTTTGAGGAGTACCGGCAACTACCCGGCCTTAATCAATCCACTCTCAAGCAGTGGCTTTCAACTGCTTCAAAACAAAATGACACATATAAAAATCTACAGGCAATGCAATTTGGGAGTGCAGGACATTGCCTGCTGCTGGAAGAGGAAAAGTTTGAAGAGCTTTATGTCCGTGCTCCAAATGGATTGCGTCAGCGAGGAAAACTTGGGAAAGAACGCTGGGCAGAATTTTCTGAACAGCACAGTAGAAAAACAGTGCTCAAGGCAAATGAGTGGGAGCGCTTACAAAACATCCGCAGGGTCTTTCAAATTCATCCGCAAATTAAAAAACTTTGGGCTTCAGGTAAAGCTGAAGTTTCATTGTTTTGGCAGGATCCGGAATATTGTCTGGACTGCAAAGCACGGCTGGATTGGTTTGATCCTGATTCCGGAATAATTGTAGATCTTAAATTTACAAATAATGTTGGCAAAGCAGGTGTACAGAAACCAATTCAGGATTATTATGCAGTTCAGGCTGCCTGGTACAGTCGCGGAGTGTATCAATTGACCAAAAAAACTGCAGACTTTTTGTTCGTATTCATCGAAAAATATGCACCACACTCCATCCGTGTGGTTGCTGTATCTGCAGGAGATTTAAAACATGGACTGCAAAAAATAGAGAGTGCAGTAAAAAATATTTCAAACGCAAATAAATAATGAACAATCCACGGCCACTTGAGTCGGTCTCAGTTTTATTTATACACGAGGAGCAGATTTTTGCGGTTCAGCGACAATCGTACCTGCTTGCCTTTCCGGGATATCATGCTTTTCCTGGTGGTAAAATTGATAAAGATGAATCTTCAGTTGAGTTTGAAACAGAATTTCTCTGTGAACACGCTGCACGGCGTATGCGGGCCCTGCAGCGGGAAATTATAGAAGAACTGGGCTATGATCTTGAGGCTGGAATTTTGAACGGTGAGGTGTTGTCAGTTAGTGAACTTGCGGAGGCTCTGGCTCCACCGTTTGCCCCTGTTCGTTTCAGGACATGGTTTTATCGGGTTGACTTGCGGGAACGAATCAGTTTTAAAGTTGATTCAGGAGAATTTGCAGACAGTTTCTGGAGTTCTGCAAAGGATTTGCTGGAAACTTTTCGTACTGGAAAGATCTTGATGGTTCCGCCAACACGTTGGGTTTTAGAAGGATTGGTGAAAAACCCGGAGGCTGCAGAATTTGGTGATTTGTCACAGGATTTTGCTGAAAAAGACAGAGTACCCTGTCTGGAAATGCTGGATGGAATTCCGATACTGGCAGTCAGATCTGCGACACTTCCGCCAGCTACCAGGACCAATGCTTTACTGCTGGGAGATGCAGATGCCGCAAAATTGCTGGTGGATCCCTCACCAAATTCAGAAGAAGAATACCGGTGTTTACTTAACACAATCGAGGACAAAATGCTGGATGCAGTTTTTCTCACGCATCATCATCCGGATCATCACCAATTTTCAAATAAACTCGCCCGTCATCTGCGTATTCCCATCATTCTCAGTCAAGACACTCAGCAGAGATTAACTCTCAAATATGGAGAAGACTATTTCGAGAATGTTGAGTTGCGATTTGCTACAGAAAACGAAGAAGTAACATGCTGGCATGGTTCATCTGTCCGGGTTTATGAAATACCCGGACATGATGCCGGACATTTGGGTTTGGCTCCGGACTCACTCGCCTGGTTTCTCGTGGGAGACCTGATTCAGGGTATCGGCACAGTTGTCATTCCCTCACCTGAAGGGAATATGGCAACCTATTTTTCTACTCTCGAAAAAGTAATTGCGCTCAATCCGGAAGTAATTATTCCCTCTCACGGAATTCCGATGCGAAGTACTCACCGTCTGATTGAGACGCTCAAACATCGTCGCGAACGCGAATCACAAATACTAAAATTATCTAAATCCGGAAATTCCAAAGAGGAAATTCTGGAGCAGCTTTACGAAGGACTAGACCCACGGCTTCAACCGTTGGCGATGCAAAATATTGAATCACATTTGGAAAAGCTGAACAAAGAAGAATAAATAACATAATGAAATCAAATAAAAAAGCGATTCTCCGTATGCTGGAAAAGCAAGGAGATTCATTGTCCGTAAAACAAATCCGCGGTTCACTAGGACTGGAAAAAGCAGCGACCGCAAAACTGAAAGCAGAATTACTGAAACTGATAAAAGCCGGAAAAATTGCCAAGCATGGCACCCGTTACCAAAAATCTCAGGAAATAACTGAAAGAACTGGTTCAAAAGCAAAAATTAAAGGAAATAGAGAAAAAGTTAAAAATGAATTAGTCTGGAAACAGACACCTGAAAGGCGGCAAAGAAGGAGTTCAGGAAAAACAGAAACAGGCTATTTCACCCGCAATCCAAAGGGTTTCGGTTTTGTTGCAATTGGAGGAGGACGCCCTGACGTGTTTATCGGTGAGCACGAGCAGGGCTTTGCCATGGAGGGTGACCTGGTTGAAATTGAGGTCTTCCGTAAACGGGGTTTTCGCAGCAAACAAAAGGGTGAAATTATCAAAGTTCTTGAGCGTGCATCAAGAGAAATACTAGCACGTTTAAAAAGAACGAAGCGTGAAACCGTTGCAGTACCGGTACACCGTAATTCAGGGTTGCCGTTTCTCCGTATTGCTCCGAAAGATGATCTTCCGGAACTGGAATCCGGAACGTTGGTTGAAGTTGAATTACTGGAAGAAAAAAAACAAACCAAAAAAACATTTCCTGCTCCATGCGGGCGTGTCTTGCGTGCACTGGAAAATACGAGCGACCACGAACTGGGTTTTCAGCTGATTCTCAATGAAAACCTGATTCGTACTGAATATCCTGCAGAAGCTCTGGCACATGTAAATAATTTTTCACAGCAGGTTCGTTTTGATGCATCTTCCGGACGCAGGGATTTACGAGATTTGGATTTTGTGACAATTGATGGAAAATCCGCCCGTGATTTTGACGATGCAGTCTGCGTGATTCCTGACAAAGACTCTTCCGGGGGATTTCGTCTTTTTGTGGCAATTGCAGATGTGGCGCATTACGTTCAACCGGAAGATCCTGTGGACCAGGAAGCACTTCTGCGGGGAACAAGTGTCTATTTCCCAACGCATGCGGTTCCAATGCTTCCGGAAGGACTTTCCAACAATTTGTGCAGTTTGCGACCGCAAGTTAACCGGCTGACACTTACTTGTGAAATGCGGATTACTGCCGAAGGAGAAGTAGTCGGTTATTCGCTTTCAGAAAGCGTCATCCGTAGCCGTGCCCGTCTGATTTATGAGGACGTGGCCGACTTACTTGAAGGAAGAACTTCCTCCATTCGCGATCCGGAACTGCAGACGAACATCCGGAAAATGCACAAGCTGGCAATGATTCTTGAACGCAAACGGATTCAGCGTGGAGCCGTTCAGTTTAGTTTTGCTGAAGAAGTCTTTGAATTTGATGCAGATCAGCAAATGACCGGAGTAGGACGAAAATATCAATCGAGTGCAATGAAGCTGATTGAACAATTTATGCTGGAAGCAAACGAAACGGTGGCCCGTCACTGTGTGAAAAACAAGATGCCGGCTCTTTACCGGGTGCACGAACGTCCGGACATGCGAAAATTGCAGAAACTACAGCAAACGTTTTTTCGCTCTGGTGTAAGAACGCCTCTGGCAAAATTGGCAGATCCACGGCAGTTCAATGCAGTCATTGAGCAAATTCAGGAACTGCCGCATTTCGATCAACTGCAGGTTCTTTTGCTGCGTACGATGGCTTTGGCAGTTTATCAGACAACCAACAAAGGCCATTTTGGACTTGCTGCGGAATATTATGCACACTTCACTTCGCCAATACGCAGATACCCGGACTTGGTGGTGCACCGTGCTATCAAGGATATGCTGCACCAGGATCAAGGTTTAAGTACTAAAAAAAGAACACTTCCACAGGTAAACAGTGAAATGGCAGAACAGTGCTCGCAGCAGGAACGGCGGTCAGAAAAAGCTGAGCGCCAGAGTATTGATTTGATGAAAGTGGATTTTCTGGCGCCTCATGCAGGACAAACTTTTCAGGCAGTAGTGATCTCTGTTGACAGCCAGGGTTTTCGGTTGAAGCTTGAACCGCATGGTCTCGAATGGTTTTTGCCGCTGGATTCAATGCATGACGATTCTTATATTTTTGACGAGGTACGACTCAGTTTACAGGGACGTCGCAAAAACCGTACTCTACAGGCAGGACAGCGTCTGGAAATAAGACTGCTGCGTGCAGATCCAATTCACCGTATCCTGGAGTTTGAAGTGGAACGCTGGCTAAGCAGAACTACTAAACAATAAACACATTAAAATTATTAAATAATGGAAAACGCAATCTTAAATAATAGTATCCGCAATATAGCTATCATTGCCCATGTTGACCATGGAAAAACCACCCTCGTTGATCAATTGTTCCGCCAAAGCGGTCTCTTTCGTGATAATCAGTCTGTTGACGAGCGGATTATGGACAGTATGGATTTGGAACGTGAAAGAGGAATTACCATTGCTGCGAAAAACTGCTCAGTGACCTGGAATGAAACTAAAATCAATATCCTTGATACTCCGGGACACGCGGATTTTGGTGGAGAGGTGGAGCGGGCCTTGATGATGGTTGATGGTGTAATTCTGCTTGTTGATGCCTCAGAAGGTCCATTGCCACAAACCCGGTTTGTGTTGAAAAAAGCTCTTGAAGGTCAGAAAAAAGTGTTGGTGGTGGTCAATAAAATTGATCGTCAGGATGCACGTGCAGCAGAAGTTCTGGATGAAATATATGATTTGTTCATAGATCTTGATGCAAACGAGGAACAATTGGAATTCCCTGTCTTGTATGCAATCGGCAAGGATGGAATTGCCAAATATGAATTGGAAGATCAGTCTGCTGATCTGCATCCGTTATTTGACACAATTATTGAGAAACTGCCTGCTCCAAAACATATTCTGGAGGAACCTTTTCAGATGCTGGTTGCAGATCTGGATTACTCTGATTATCTGGGACAATTGGCAATAGGCCGTGTTGCAAATGGTACTGCAGCCAAAAACGAACAGTTGGTCTGTATTGGTGAAGGAGACAAGGAAAATGCCTTGCGGGCCAGCAAAGTCCAGGTTTATGAAGGCTTTACCATGCAGGAAGTGGAGAAGATTGAGCCGGGAGAAATAATGATCCTGGCAGGCATCGAAAATGTCCGGATTGGCGACACCATCTGCACCAAAGAACGGCCCAAAGCATTGAAACGGATTACTGTTGATGAGCCTACTATCTCCATGTTTTTCTACACCAACACCTCACCTTTTGCGGGTCAGGAAGGAAAACTGGTTCAGTCAAACAAAATTAAAGAACGGCTTCACAAAGAAACCCTCTCTAATGTTTCGCTGCAGTTTGAAGAAACAAAAGATGCAGAACGCTTTCTGGTCAAAGGCCGGGGTGAACTGCAAATGGCTATTCTCATTGAAACCATGAGGCGGGAAGGATTCGAACTTGCTGTCGGACGTCCTGAAGTGATTTACAAGGAAGAAAACGGAGAACGTCTGGAGCCGATCGAACATGTTTATGTGGATTGCGAAGAAGGTTTTCTGGGTGTTGTTTCAGAAAAATTATCACAGCGAAAAGGGAGAATGATCAACCTTGTCAATCACGGATCAGGCAGGATACAAGTCCAGTTCAACATACCATCACGTGGATTAATCGGTTACCGCAACGAGTTTTTGACAGATACCCGGGGCACTGGAATTTTGAACTCTTATCTTTCCGGATATGAGCCGTATCGCGGCGATTTCCCGATCCGCTTTACTGGATCAATTGTGGCCGATCGCCAAGGTAAAGGTGTACCGTATGCACTTTTCAATCTGGAACCCAGAGGTATTTTATTCATAATCGCAGGAGAACGCGTCTATGAGGGCATGATAATTGGTGAGCATAATCGTGACTCGGATCTCAACGTAAATCCCTGTAAAGAAAAGAAACTCACCAATCACCGTGCTTCAGGAAAAGACGAAAATGTTGTATTGACTCCAATTATACCGATGACTTTGGAGCGGGCGATTGAATTCATACGTGAGGGTGAGATTGTGGAAGTTACACCGGCAAATATTCGTTTGCGCAAGGTGCTGCTTTCTGCAACAGGCCGGCATACTGCACGACCGCCAAAACTCTGATTCCTGCCAGCTTCAGAAATTAATCGGGAAAGAATTGAAACTATGATCCGCAGCACAGCCTTTAAGGGAGGATTGAAATCAAGCTTCCCAATTGTGGCAGGCTATCTTCCTGTGGGGTTTGCCTTTGGTGTGGCTGCAGAAGGTGCTCAGGCAGGTACTCTTGCGGCTGTTTTTACTTCACTCTTCATTTATGCGGGAGCCAGCCAGTTTGCGCTGGTTGGTTTGCTCAAAGATGGTGTCCCAATTCTGTCTGCGGCATTGATTACTCTTGGTCTGAATCTCAGGCATTTACTCTATGGGCCTGGCTTATCCCGGGATACTGAAGAGTTTTCCTTGAGAGAACGCCTTGTAGCGGCTTTTGGTCTGACGGATGAGGTATTCGCAGTTGCATTTTCGCGAATTGGAATAATGTCCCGTGAATCACGATTCTGGTGGCTTATGGGCCTGGAATTTGGAGCCTACTTAAGCTGGTTTGGCGGTACTATAGCAGGGAGCATCAGCGGAGATTTGTTGCTCAGTCACTATTCTTTATTAAGGCCTGCTCTTTCATTCGCACTACCTGCTCTTTTTTTAAGTTTGCTGCTTTCCATGCTCAACAGTAGTACGCGCCTTGCAGTAATTACTTCTCTGATCCTGGCTGCAGCTTTCCATTGGAGCGGGCACTCAGAAACAGGTATCATTGCCGCAGCGTTTATTGGTCCAGGCATTGGAATTATCTGCAGGAAAAACCAATGAAGACAGATTTTATTATAGCTGTTCTGCTGATTGCAGTTGGAACTTATCTCATTCGCGCAGTTCCGTTTGTACTTAGTTCAAAAAAGGAAACAGGAAAGAAAAGTTGGCATCAAATCAATCTCTTTTTTCAACTGATGGGACCCTCGATGATTGCCGCATTGCTGGTAGTTTCTGTTGCATCTCCACTAAAAACACAAGATACTTCGCAGTTGATTAATGTTGCAATGGGCTTTTCAGGAGTAGGAGTGAGTCACTGGCTGTGGAATAATTCCGGAATCAGTGTACTTGCAGGAGTTACTAGTTTTACTACTGCACTGTTGTTTTTATAGCCACTGAAATTTCTGGAATTTTGGGTGTTAGCAAAAAAGCTTATTCTTCCGTTTCCGGTAAATCAAAACTCAAACGTCCCAATTTTCCTGCCCTGAAATCCCGCAGTACCAGACTTTCTGCCCGCGGGTGATCGATTGCCCCGCCGCCTTTAAGGCAACCTCTTTTTTCTGCTATTTTCTCTAACAAATCTGCAGGAAGCAATTCCAGATTTTCCTCAGTCAACTGATAATGCTTCAGGAGCTGTTCCGGAGATTTGAGCATTAAAATACCTAGTAAATAATCACTCAACAGGGAAGTTCCAACTATTGAGTCCTTGATGGCACCCGTAATTGTCAGCCGCAAACCGGCTTCTCGATTTTCGATTTTTGGCCACAAAATACCCGGAGTATCAAGAAGTTCAACATCTTTGCCCAGTTTGATCCAGTCCTGGTGTTTTGTCACTCCCGGTGTCGGCCCTGTTTCGGCTGCCTTTCGTCTTGAAAGCCTGTTGATCAAGCTGGATTTCCCCACATTCGGAATTCCGGTTATTAATAGTTTCAGTGACGGAGGACGAATGCCGCGTTTACGGAAATTGGACCATTTTTCCTGCATCAATTTGCGTGAAAGCGGTAATATTTCTTGAAGATTTTGTTTGTTTAAAGCATCAACAAAGAGAGACGGAGTGTCCATTTTTTTAAAATATGCTTTCCATTTTCTGGTAGTATCCTCATCTGCCAGATTGGTTTTATTAAAAAGTAATATTCGTTTTTTTTGCTGCAGCAGTTTCTCAAAGTCATGATTTGCCGAAGAAACAGGAATCCTTGCATCACGCATTTCCAGTACTACATCAACACGCTTCAGCTGTTTTGCCAACTCTTTTGTGGCCTTGAGCATATGCCCCGGATACCAGTTTATGTCTGGAGTGTCCCAACCTTTCCCAAGTTGTTCCGGAGCTTCTATTTCTCTGTTTTTTAAGTACATATTTTTTTACCAGTAGTAGGTTGCCCTTATGACCTGCTCATCCGGCTCTGCCTCAGCTTGCTCTTTTTCTTCGGTTTCCTGTTCCTGCTGGCGTCGTTCACGTGATAGTTTCTCGCCTTGTTCAATTATGTCACGGATAACATCTTCTCCGGAAACTTGACCGTCATTGTCAGTGTAACCCAAATCTTCCACACAGAGTTGATCCTGTACAATTTGCTGCATTTCGTCAAAAAGCGTACCCATGCTCAAATCGAATTTCCAGTCCGGGTTTTCAAAAAATCTTTCTGCACTCAGCATGGCTAAAAATACAACCCGGTATTGGTCTATGCCTTTGTGTTCTGCAACAGCAACACGCAAATCGGACCATTGATCGCCTTCCAGCAAATCCGTTTTAGGTTCCCCGAATGCACCCTCATCCAGATCCACATAAGTATAGATGCCAAAATGGACAACATAAGCTTCAAGCTGCTCAACCAAATGCTGATATACTTCCCGGCCTTTTTTGGTCGGCTGATAAAAATTATCGTCACTGACAGTCAAGGTGCCTCGTTCCTCCATAAATTTCAACAGGGGCTCGAGGCCCTCATCGTCAGTTTCAGCAAGGGCAAGATTTAGGCGACAATGATAGTTTTCCTTCATTTCTTTTTCAACTTGAGAAAGTGCCTCTTTTGCTTCTCTGAGTTCATCTTTTTCAAAGCTTAGCTCCTGATCCTGTTCATCAGAGTGAAAGAAACCTTTTTTCAGTTCTGCAACTTCTTTTTCCAGCAGACTGACTGTTTCAGTCAAATTGTCTTTTTCAACTTCAAGCAGATCGTAGCGCATCAGCTGATCCAGCAGGAGCAGTGCGCCAAATTCTTGCTGCGATTCCATGCTCAATTGACTTAAAGGAGAAGATTTCATAATTTATTCTTAATACAAATTGATCCCAATTTTGTCATTTATTCTAATATGATATTGCTTTCTTAAAAAAAACCTGTTAGAAACTAAGTTATGAGTTAGAATGGTGTCTACTGTATCACATCCAGCAATTATTAGCATCAGGTTCCATGGATGTGCGTCACGAATAAATAATTTAAAATCTGCTCCAATGCAGATTATGAAACAGTTAGTCGAAAAGAGGTAATTGTGCAGGAGAACGACAGTAAGCAGTACCAGATCAATATCAGCGGTAATCGTTTCTCAATTTCCAGTCCGTATGGTGAAGAACACGTCCGTGAGGTGGAGAAGTTTCTGGGCCAGCAGATTCAGGAAGTTTCTGAACAAACAGAAGAATTTGGTCCTTCAAGCATAGCTTTGCTGGTTGCCTTGAATTTGGCTGATAAACTGCTGACGCTGCAAAAAAAAGTAACCAAGTTTGACGGCATTGAAGCTGATCTGCAAACATTATATTATCGACTGGACAAAGTATTAGCTGAAAAGAAAACTGATTAAGGAACCCGGACAATAATTGGCTGTTAATCTCAAGCGGGAGTCTTGAGTTTAATGTCGTTAATCTTTTATGAGGCAGAATATAATTTAGTTTATTAACGGTATTTATTTTTACTGCAGAGATAGTAAGCTTAGTACAGAGCATTGGAGTCTGCGGTGTTCGTGATGTAAAACTTTTGCTACCTGATATTATAAAAAAGGAGTTCGTCCCTGGAAGGGGGTGTGCAGGCCAGCCGTAGAGCAGGAAGCTCGAACCTTTTACCACATTCTCCACCTTGTTTAACGAGGTAACAATTGCCATTTTACACACGGCATCGCGGGCTTCTTTTCACTTCATTTTTTTATACGGCATATTTTAGAATGCAGCCGTTTCACTTTCCACCGGACCAGTAAAAAAAATATGCAGCCGCTGGTTTCGGAGTTTCTAGACACACTGCAGAGCAAAAAATATGCTCCAAACAGTATCCAGAGTCACCGCCTGGACCTGCACAGATTTTTGCGGTGGCTGGAAATAGACGAGGAGGAAAGCGACAGCCAAAAACTTCTCGTGAAGCTCCGCAAACTAAATCGGCAGGATATTGAAAGCTACCTCTCTTTTCTTAGTGAATCCTATAAGCCAAGAACCTTGGCTCGACACATTTCGTCCCTGAAACTTTTTCTCGATCACCTGGAACTTAGCGGATTGATAAAAACCAGTCCGGCACATCAGATACCTTTTCCTACAGTTTTGCCGGAGGCTCCTGAAATACTGTCACCGGAAGAAGTTGTCGCACTGCTCGAAGTGCCTTCACTTGAGCATTATCTGGGGTTGCGGGACAGGGCAATGCTGGAGCTTCTGTATTCAAGCGGTTTGAAAGTGAAAGAACTGCTTGGACTGGATGTGGAGGATTTGTTTTTGGATTTGGAGTTTTTGAAGGTTCGTTCAAAACGCGAGCGCATGGTACCGATGACCTCAAAAGCTGTAGAGGTACTGCGGACATATCTGGAAAAGGCAAGAGAACAACGTCTGCTGAATCCGGAAGATAAATGTTTATTTCCGAGTCGAAACGGAATACGCATGAGCAGGGTTGGATTTTGGGCAATGATCAAAAAACACGCTCTTCGTGCAGGCATCACCAGTCGCATCAATCCAAGGATTCTGCGTCATTCATTTGCAGTACATCTACTGCAAAACGGTATTGACCTGTCAGATATTAAGGATTTGTTCGGCTACGTCAGTCTTGATGCAACTCTGCAGTACGCACATGTAAACCGGCCCGATTTTTTCGAGGTATATCATGAGTTGCATCCGCGGGGACGAAAACATACAGAGCAATCTTCCATAACATAGTCTCTTTTTTCACTTAAAGCAGATGCTCCAGTCCATAAACGAGTTCGTTCAAATCCATCACTTTTTTGCAGGCCAGGCAGACTCCCGGCATAAAAGAGTCACGGTGGATAGAATCGTGACGTATGGTCAAGGTTTGGCTTTGGCCGCCAAAAATCACTTCCTGGTGTGCAACCAAACCGGGAAGCCGGACTGAGTGAACACGGATATTTTCGGCATTGGCCCCTCTTGCTCCGGAGATAATTTCTTTATCAGCAATCTTTTTTGGAACAGAACTTCGTGATTCAGCAAGTAAATTTGCTGTTTTGATTGCAGTTCCGGAAGGTGCATCCACTTTACCGTCATGATGCAGTTCTATCACTTCAGCGTGAGGAAAATATTTGGCTGCATCCTGAGAATATTTCATCATCAGCACTGCGCCAATGGCAAAATTCGGAGCTATGATGCCGCCAAGTTTATGTTTTGTGCAAAGCGCCTGCAGTTCTGAAATTTCTTCCGGAAGCAGTCCGCTGGTACCAATTACTGGACGTGCACCGGACTCTATGATAGTGACAGTGTTATTCAATGCAGAAGAGGCAGTAGTGAAGTCCACCACAACCTGGGCCTTGGATTGACTGATTGAATCTGAAAGATTATCACCTAAATCCGTTTGAGCAACTAGTTCCAATTCAGGATCTTCACTGACAGCTTTAATGGATTCCTGGCCCATTCGGCCCATGGATCCATTGATTAATACACGGGTGAGACTCATTGCAGGTTTGAGGGAATTGATTTGGCTAAATCTAAAACAGTATGAACTCTAAAATGATTTGATTCTCTTTCTGCTGTTTCAATTTTGCTCTGAAAGTATAGTTTACATGATCAGCGAATTAGAAGAAAAAGACAAGGCACAGAGTGCTGATTTAGCTTCGGGGAGAATTTCAGACTTTTTACGGGACAGTCATTTATGAGTAAATGCAAATTTTATCTTATCCGTTCCAAAAAATCTGAGGAAATGGTGGACGGTTTACAGCAGATTGCTTTGGGATGCGAAAATCGTGCGGACGCTTATGGATTTATCTGGATTGATGCTGAAAAAAATATTCAGCAAATTCAGTTGCTGTTCGGAGAAGTAGTTCTCGAATGGTTTCCCGGAAAAGGAGTCAAGTGCAGCCGGACAAACCGTGCTATAGAAGTGCCAGAGGGAATCGGCTTTCATAAAGGCGTACGCATCTTACATCCGCTTGAGGACACGGCCATAATTGAATCAGTTCTGAAAGAAGCCCGAAACGCTGATTATCCTCCGGAATGGTCAGACAAAATTCTGGAAAAGTTTTGATGCTGAGTGGCAGGAAAAACAAGTACAGACCTCGACGTCTTTTCCTGAAGGAGTTGCAGCCGGGGAAAGGAGGATACACGTACGAATTTATTTCAGCCTACGCTGCTCAGAGCAGTTTGCAGGACTCAGAAGCCAAATCCAAAAGTTGCCACAAAAATACCGGCAAAAGCACTGACATCCTTCCAAGTTTTGGTTGCCTGCGCCAGAGTGGTAGTAGTTTCGGTACCGGACTTGAGTTTAACAGTTATTGTATCACTCAGTTTACTTCCTCCCTGATACCAGTCTATTCCGTAGTATCCGCCCCAGTCATAGGTCCATTCGTTTCCAATTCCATAATTCAACTGGGTAATGGAATAATCGATGTCATAGGTAACCCCTGAATAAACCCAGTCAGGATAAGAAATTTTGTAACTAGCATATCCGAACGGAATATTGAATGAGTTTCCGATATAGTATCTGCCGGTTACTTCTGCAGTACTGAAATTAATATTTTGGGTTTTCGTTGAAGTACCCGTTGCTGCGTTATAGTCCGTATAGGAATAACTGTATTTCCCGGAACCGTAAGTCAATCCAAAAGTCCAGTCTTCACCGGGAAACTCCAGCACAAACGGAGTTGATGTTGCGTACATTAAATGAATTCCTGTTTTCATTCCTAATCTTAACGTCATGTCTTTTCTGTTGGAAGCAGAGTCGGCCGCAAAAACAAGATCACCGCAAAAGAAAACTGACAAAACCAGCAAACTTAATATCTTTTTCATAAGTATCATCAGGGTAAAGAGTTGTTAAATACAAACAGCAGAATTACTGCTCACAAAAATTATCGAAAAAGGCTTATGTCGATCCGGTGCTATCTGTCCTTGTACAACACTCATCATCTTGCCGAAAAACTTGGGTTGCCGGACAAATCCCTGAACCTCATGCAATCATTAAACCAATGATTTATTTATCATTCTTGACCTGCATGAAAAATATGAAAAAAACAGAAATTTTTCTCTTGTCAGAATAAAAGAACTGGAGTATATGTCATAAAGTTAAATTGAGATTATAATTTCTTATATTAACAGACGTGGGAAATTTTTACTGGGAAGGGACAGACAAGCAGGGTTCGCTGTACGAAGGCGCACTGGAGTCGCATAGCCGGGAGGCAGCCAAAGAGCATCTACTGCTGGAAGGATATTACAGGGTTCGCTTTTGGAAAATTCAGCAGTCACATCTGCACAGGAGTTTAAACAATACTGAGATCACAGAATTCTTGCTGCAGCTCCACCGCCTGCTCAAATCCGGAGTTGAATTGGATGATGCTTTAGGGTTTGCAATACAGGAGCAAAAAAACAATGTTTTGAGTTTCCTGCTCTGCCGGATTCGGCAGGATTTGCGGGACGGACTTTCAATGAGCAGCGCTTTGCGGCACTACCAGGCATTTCCGCAGATTGTCGCAAAAATGATTGAGGTTGCGGAAAGTACCGGACGACTGACAGAGGTGCTGGGGATGCTGTTGGAATTTTACCAGTTTCAACAAAAAATGATTCTGGAGCAAAAACGGCTGCTCAATTATCCTCTGGTTGTATTCAGCATTTTCATAGTCCTGTCTCTGGGCGCAGTTATTTTCATGGTACCGATGTTCAAACGCATGTACGTAGGTCTCGGGGAGGACCTGTTTTGGTTGACTCGGGCTCTGGTAAAATTAAGTGATTCCCTGCGCTTTAATCCGGAAGCCTGGATTTTAGGTTCACTGTTTTCCGGAGCACTAATTGTTTTTGTTTACAGATTGTTTGGATGGTATTGGCTCTTGAATCTGATTCCCGGTGGAAAGCGTCTTCAGCAAAGCGTACAGATGCTGTTCTACAGTCGTAGTATGGGAATCATGCTTCTCACAGGTGTGCATTTGCAGGAGGCACTGGCTTTGGCGGAAGAGATGTTTCCTAAACTGCTGCGTAAACGAATTGCTCCGGTACGGGAAGCAGTTGATTCCGGAAAGTCCCTGTGTGATGCTTATGCAATGGTTCCGGTTTTTTCGCCAATGTTTGTGAAAATGGTTGCTCTCGGAGAATCAAGTGGACACCTTCCTTCAAGTTTTGCGCGAATCGGCTCACACAATCAGGAATCACTGAAAAAAATAATGGCCTGGGCCAGTACGCTGATTGAACCGCTGTTGATGATTTTGATCGCTTTGGGCGTGCTTGGCTTTCTCTTATCGATGTACCTTCCCCTGTTCAGAATGGCTGAGCGGTTTTAAATCAAACGGCAGCTCTTCTCCCGAATAATCCAGCGCCCTTTCCATCCAGTTTGGCGAGTCCGGATGATGTACTTGAAAATCCGGGATGTGACCGAGACCGATTTCCAGCAGACGCAGAATCAGTTTTGCAGTCAGGCCCCAAATATCAAAACCATGATAATCAAAATGATGTGCCAGAACAGTTGCAATCGGTGTTTTGAATTCCTCGGTCCAGTGATTGTCGCCGTTCATGAAAAAGGTGAGGGGCACCTTGAAGACGGATTCAATTTCAGCTGTATTTAGAAGAGGCGCAAAATCTTCGGGAATGAGGCCGACAAAGGGCGTGACCAGATAATAATGCAGTGAGAGAATCTGGTCCAGTGTGCCGATAATTTCTACGTTTTCCGGAGGCAGACCTATTTCTTCATGGGTTTCACGGAGTGCAGTTTCCAGTGAATTTGCATCCTGTGTGTCCTGCTTCCCTCCCGGAAAAGAAACCTGTCCTGCATGCGAGCGCAGTTGCTCAGAACGTAGAGTCAGCAGGACAAATAGTTCACCCTCAGATTCCAGCAAAGGTATAAGCACAGAGGCACGCTTTTCGATTTGTGTATTTTTAAGCGGCTGATGGTCGGCAAGACAGTGTCTTATTTTATTTAGCAAAGTGCCTGAAAAATAAAGATTATTAGCTATCAGTACTCAGTACTGGCAATCAGTTTTCAGAGTACAAGTCAGATTTTTATACCGATTGCTGACAGCTAAAAACTGACGGCTATTTTTCTGAACCTGAACAGAGTGTTATTCAAAATATAAACAACTTGAGTGCTGACACAGTTTCACTGCTAACAACCAATCATGGAGCAAAAAAACGCGCTTTGTTCTCCCTCCAGTAGGCTTTGATAATTTTGTGAATTTGCCTGCTTGCTTCGTACGAAGTTTTGGCGAATGCCGGCGTGAACTGGATATTTTTTGGACGGGTGTGTCCCAGTAAATCCCGATTCAGGGCACTGTCAAGTACCTCACACTGCGGCCGTGTTTCCTCGACTTCCGATACAACAGAACTGCATATGTTGAGCATTTCAGTTGAAGAGTAAGCTGGAAGCTGAAAATGACCATGTGCCTGCAAAATGGAACTGAAGGCATTGATCGCAGCCTGGTTGCTCAGCAGACAGCTGGTATCCGGATTTGTTTTGATAAACGATTTGGCCATTTCCAGGTCTTCTTTGGATTGCTCCCAAGAAACCCGGGCACGCTGAATGCTTTGTTCAGACTCCTGTGCTTTCTGCATATTTGTTTTAAATACTAAACAGTTACGAGTTTTATCATGTCATCCCGAACGTACTGTGAGGGATCATATAAGGAAACCGCACTTTTTTCGATTTCTCTCTTCGGTCGAGATGACACTCTGCAATTTATAATATCAGTATCATGCGAGAATTCATGACTCAAGAGAAACAAAGGTAAAATAGAATGATAAGTATTTTACTTTCCGGACCTTGCTAACGGACACTGTGTTCTTCAAGATAATGCTCTATTTTTAGAAATATATCATCATCCAAAACAACGGCACCGTCGATTTCACGATTTTTCAGATAATCACAAACTTCACGGATAGTGATGACAGACCAGACGGGAACGCCGGTTATTTGTTCAAAATCCGCAATGGCATCACGTCCCAGAGAATTTTTTTCCATCCGGTCAAGTGCCACTAAAACCCCGGAAAACTTAACCCCGCAAAGCTCCCGAATCATGGCAACAGACTCGATTTTAGTCAGTCCATCAGTGATCACATCATCAACCATAACCACCGAATCCTTCGCCAACGGCAGTTGACCAACAAGCGATCCCTGGTCACCATGTGTCTTTTTCTCTTTTCGATTAAAGAAATATCCTATATTCTGGTTAAGACTGCTCGACAAAGCTGTGGCCGCAGAAACGCACAAAGGAATGCCTTTGTAAGCCGGACCGAAGATTAAACTGCAGTTTGGAGCATTTTCCTCAATTGCCGAAGCATAGTATCGACCCAGCTCTTCAATCAGGGGGCCGGTGTTGAATTTTGAGGAATTGAAAAAGTAAGGTGAGCTGCGCCCGCTTTTGAGCGTGAACTCCCCAAACTGAAGGGCTGCTGCACGTACAAGAAATTTGGCAAATTCTTTTTTGTAGCTTTGCATTCTAAATAAGCGGTTATTTTTGAATAATATTTTACAGCATAACAGTTAGTTTCATTCAACTCAATTCCGGAACATTATTTCTTCAACGAAATGGTTCGGAATTATCATTTTCAAACCAGTGACCAAACGATGTCAAAAGATAAGGGAAAAAGGCTGCAAAAAACAATTGATGCCCTGATGGTCTCTTACCGGGAACATCCGGAAATAGAACATATCGGCGAGGTTGCTTTGCCGACTAAGGAAAGTATTGTTAAACTGGTTGAAGATATTCAGGTACTGCTGTTTCCCGGTTTAATCCGGCAGGAGTCTTTTGATAATCTCAATTTACCTCATATTGTTGGACAGCAAACGGTCTCGATTTTCTACCGCCTCAAGGAGTTCATAGAGCTGGTTCTTTGCTGGTAAGCTTCGCAGGAAGGAGAAAACTGTGAGGAACAGCCTGAATTTGGAGAACAGGTTGAAAACATTGCTTTCGAATTTCTGGAATACATTCCGGAACTGCGTGAAGTTCTCTCTGAGGATGTTGACGCAATTCTTCAAGGCGATCCTGCATCGGTCAGCAAGCGTGAGATCGTGCTGGCCTACCCTGGTCTTCAGGCAGTAAGTGTCTTTAGAATTGCGCATTTTTTTCACGAAAGGAGCGTGCCTTTGATTCCGAGAATCATGACTGAACACATTCATTCACAAACCGGAATTGATATTCATCCGGGTGTTTCAATTGGGAAAGGCCTGATGATTGATCACGGAACCGGGATCGTGATTGGGGAAACTGCAGTAATCAAGGATCAGATCCGGCTTTATCAGGGTGTTACTTTAGGAGCACTCAGTCCGCAGCATTCTCTGACTAACCCGAATTTAAAGCGTCATCCAACTATCGAAAACAACGTGATCGTGTATTCCGGCGCAACAATTTTAGGAGATGTGGTGATTGGAGAAGGCTCAATTATTGGTGGAAATGTTTGGCTTACACACAGTATTCTGCCCAATAGTCGGGTTTTTTTAAAGGATGTTGACTCCGCACTGGAAGTAAGAGTGAAGGCAAATTAGTGAAAAATATTAAAAAACAGATTGACTTAACTAAAAAATGAGTTAAAGTGCAATTATCTTTAGAAAAACGATTTGTTTGAAATTTTCATGCAGAATTGGATTAGTTTGAAAATCAGGGCTGGGTTTTCGGGGAAAAATAAATGAGTGAAATTGAAATTGATGAACAGCTGAAGACTAAAACGCGAAAGAAGCTGAAGCCGCCTCAAAGCTACAGAGTTCTGCTTCATAATGATAATTATACCTCGATGGAATTTGTGGTGTATGTACTGGAAACAGTGTTTGGAAAAAGTTTAAGTGAGGCAACAAAGATCATGATTCATGTTCATGAAAACGGAATTGGAATTTGCGGTTCTTACACTCATGAGGTTGCAGAAACGAAAGTGGAAGCGGTACATGGGTTGGCGAAACAATATGAATATCCTCTACAGGCAACAATGGAAGAAAACTGAGTTGAGTTTATGTTTACTAAAGATTTAGAAATGTGCCTGATGGCAGCTCAAAGTGAAGCTATTGACCGGCGACATGAATATTTGTGTGTTGAACACATACTCTATGCTTTGCTGCACAATGATGCGGGACTTAATGTTATTCGAAGTTGTGGAGGAGACACAACCCTCATCAAGCAGGATTTGGAGGACTTCTTTTCTCAGCAGGAAGAATTTGATGGAAACAAGTTGCCGCGGCAGACACGTGCCGTTCAGCGTGTGCTGCATTTAGCAATCATGCATGTCAACAGTTCCGGAAAAGCTTCTGCCGATGTCGGGGATGTGCTGGTTGCAATTCACCGTGAATCTCAGTCCTATGCCTCTTATTTTTTACAGAAACAGGATATCACCCGTCTGGATTTGCTGAATTATATTTCACACGGCATTGCCAAAGTACCGGTGGAAGAAGAGGAGGGAGAAGGACCTGAATATGAAGGACTGGAAGACGAGGAGGAAGAAAATGAACAGACACGTCCCGAACAGAATCCACTGAACCTTTACACCCAAAACTTGACTCTGCAGGCAGCAGAAAATCGGATTGATCCCCTGATTGGACGCGAAAATGAGATCAACCGAACTCTCCAGATTTTGTGCAGACGTCGCAAAAACAACCCAATTTATGTGGGAGATCCTGGAGTTGGAAAAACCGCTGTTGCCGAAGGACTTGCCCTGCAGATTTTCAAAGGTGACATTCCGGAAATACTGGAAGGAACAGAAGTATTTGCTCTCGATATTGGCGCTTTACTGGCAGGGACCAAGTTTCGTGGAGATTTTGAACAACGTATAAAAGCTGTTCTGAAAGCACTTGAAAAGCGTCCGGGTTCGATTTTATTCATAGATGAAATTCACACAATTATTGGAGCAGGCGCAACCAGCGGGGGATCTATGGATGTTTCAAATCTGCTGAAACCTGCTTTGGCAAAAGGAGAAATCCGTTGTATCGGTTCCACGACTTATGAAGAATACAAAAAGATTTTTGAAAAGGACCGTGCGCTTGCACGCCGCTTCCAGAAAATTGACATCACAGAACCTACACTGGCGGAAACAATCAAGATTCTCAAAGGTTTGAAGTCACGATATGAAAAACATCATGAGTTGCGTTACACAGCCGGTTCCATAAAAACTGCTGCAGAGCTTGCTGAAAAATACATTAACGAGCGTTATTTGCCGGACAAGGCAATTGATGTGATTGATGAGGCCGGCTCGCTGGTGCGGTTGCGTTCGGGTACAAAACGCAAAACAGTTGCTGTACAGGATATAGAAAAGGTGGTTGCAGGAATGGCGCGTGTTCCTGTGGAACGGATGAATTCTACCGATAAGGATAAACTGCGGGAACTGAAAAAAGAATTGCAGATGCAGGTTTTTGGTCAGGATGAAGCAATAGCAACTTTAGTACAGGCCATCAAGCGCTCCCGTGCAGGACTACATCATCCGGATCATCCAATTGGCTCTTTTCTGTTCACCGGACCTACCGGTGTAGGAAAAACAGAACTGGCAAAGCAACTGGCCTTTATCATGGGAATTAATTTTGAACGCTTTGACATGAGTGAATACATGGAAAAGCATACCGTTTCCCGCCTGATCGGCGCGCCTCCCGGATATGTCGGGTTTGATCAGGGTGGTATGCTGACGGATGCAGTGCGCAAAAATCCGCATTGTGTGGTCCTGCTGGATGAAATCGAAAAAGCGCATCCGGATATTTTCAATATTCTGCTGCAGGTTATGGATCATGCAACCCTGACTGACAACAATGGCCGTGAAGCGGATTTCCGCAATGTTGTGCTGGTTATGACTTCCAATGTGGGTGCCAAGGAAATGGGTTCGACCACCATTGGATTTGGCGGAAGTACCCCCAAAGGGCCTTCCAAAAAAGCTATTGAAAAAATGTTCAGTCCGGAGTTTCGCAACCGTCTGGACAACATCATTACATTTTCAGGTCTTCCTGAAGAGGTTGTTTTGATGGTCGTAGAAAAAATGCTGGTGGAGTTGGAAGTCAAACTTCAGCACCAAAAAGTAATTATCAATGTAACGGATGCAGCAAAAAGCTGGTTAGCCAAAACAGGTTATGATCCAATATTCGGTGCACGTCCGATGGGACGCACGATTCAGCGTGAAATTGAAACCGTACTTGCAGATGAGGTTTTGTTTGGAAAGCTGGAAAATGGAGGAGAGGTCAGCATTGGTCTGAAAAAAGACCAACTGAAGTTTAAGTATTCCTGATCAGGAAAAATGTCGTATTTTATTTTTGACGGAGTGCTTGAATGCGGCAGGCAATATGAACTAAAGGGTGAAGAAGCAGGGCATATTCTTAAATCACGTCGTCTGCGTGTCGGGGATTATTTTCTCATTCAGGATGAACAGGGCCGTCGTTTTGAAGTAGTTTTGCAAAACCTTTCTCGGAATTCTCTCAAGTTTGTTCCGGAAAAAACGGTTGCGGTTCCACCTCAGTCACCTCTTCGGTTAGAAATTTTGCAGGCCTTGCCCAAAGAAAAAGCATTGGATTTTATTCTGCAAAAAACGACTGAACTTGGTGTTCATCGTTTGGGTTTTTTTGGCGGCGTTCATTCTTCAAAAGTATTCCGTACTTCACAGGCTGAGCGTCAAATGGTACGCTGGAAGCGTATTGCCTTGGAGGCTTCCAAACAGTGCGGACGGCAATTCCCTCCCGAAATATATTGGCATTCGAATCTGGAGACAGCTTTGTCTGCACTTCCGGAATGTCCAAATTCATGGGTACTTTCCCCAGGATCGGCTGATTCTGTTTCCTGGAATAATAGCACCGGTGCAGACCGAGCAAAACCAAAGGAGCACCAGCGGGTGTTGGTTGGTCCGGAAGGAGGGTTTCATCCGGAGGAAATTGATTTGGCGCTCCGTTCCGGAATGCGTCCGGTGGATCTTGGCCCAAGGATTCTCAGAACGGAAACTGCCGCAGTGTCTGCTGTGGCGATTCTGCAGTTTTTGTGGGGAGACCTTTCACAAAATAAATAAATAGGGTTTGCTGAAAAAGTAATTTATTTGTCATCACTGACTTGTTCCGGGAACCAGATGCCTGCTAAGGTTGAGAACAAGATTTTCTGTAAGCCCCCTGGATTCCGGGTTTGCGCTGCGCTTCACCCGGAAAGACAAAGAAGAAACATCATCAACTAAAAATTGGAGTAAAGAAATGCATAAAGTAGTATTAATAATCTTTGGGTTGGTCCTGGCGGGTTCTGTTTCGGCCAAAGAATCCATCCAGGGGCATTATGATGTAGTTGGGAATGTACCTGCTGCACATAGTCTTAAAAAAGTTGTTTATGAGGAGTTTATGAATTTCGGCTGCCCTCACTGCAATAATCTTCACAAAGCCTCGAGAAACTTCCGCGAAAAATTTTCTGACAAAGTCGAATTTATCGACATTCCGATTGTCTTCCGTGGACAGGATGATTCTCCCTTGCGACTCTATTATGTGGCCAGAAAAATTGGCAAAGCTGATTTGATCAAAGATGAACTTTTCAAGGCAAGTTTCAAGCATGGCGTAAATGTGTTTGATCCCGGAATTATAAATTATCTGGCACGTTCGCTTGGAATGCACAAAGAGTTTCAAAAAGAAAAAGACCAAAAGTGGGTCAACCAGTTGATCAAGGACGGAGAACGAAAAGCAGCCCTTTATGGTGTGTCCGGCACACCAACAGTGGTCATTCAATATGCGCTGAAAATGGACATTGGACCATATGGAACAATGGCCGATTTTGTAAAAAAAGTTCCTGAAACAATTGCAGATTTGATGCAGTAATCAAAATGAACAAAGAAACCCGCCATGCTGTAAAAGGTGGCGGAGACATTTCTTCCGCACGGGATAAACTCTCCAACCTGCCGAACCTTCCCGGAGTTTATCTTTTCAAGGATGATCAGCAAAGCATCCTCTACATCGGCAAATCCAAATCCATCCGCAACCGCGTCCGTTCCTATTTTAACAACTCTGCCAAACACAATTTACGGATCCAGCTCATGGTCTCCCGTATCCATGATTTTTCCCTGATTGTTACAGACACTGAAGCAGAAGCGCTGATTCTGGAAGAACAGTTGATCAAAAGACACCATCCCCGTTACAACGTGGCTCTCAAGGATGGAAAATCGTATCCGTACTGCAAACTGACTGTTGGAGAAATGTATCCGCGCCTTATGCTGGTGCGTGAAAAAATTGATGCAAAATCAGAATATTATGGACCATATCCTTCTGTGAAAGATGCCCGCCAGGTGTTGAAAGCAGTCATGACATATTTTCCGCTGCGTACCAGCAAAATGCTGCTTGATGGAAAAAAGACGTACCGTCCCTGTCTCAATTTTCAAATGAAGCGCTGCCTTGCTCCATGTCGGGGTGTTGTCTCTGTGGAAGAGTATGGAAAAGTGGTGCGCCAGGTTCGCTTGTTTTTAAAAGGTCGTGATAAGGAACTCCTGAGGGAACTGGAACAGCGGATGGAGCAATCGTCTAAAAAACTTGAGTACGAAAAATCAGCTCAGTACCGTGATCAGATTCGAGCCATGAGCCGGATTTTCGAGAGACAAATGGTACTTGATGTCAAGGGCAAGGATCAGGATGTGTTTAATCTTTTCCGTGAAGCTGACTCAACCGGAGTCCAGGTTTTGTTCATTCGCAACGGCAGACTGCTGGGAACAGATTTTTTCTTTTTTGAGGACAGCAGCGAAGCATCCGCAGATAATTTACTGGGACAGGCACTGCATAGAATTTATATGCCGGAAGGCTCAATTGTTCCCCGTGAAATATTATTGCCCTTTGAGTATACAGATAGAAAACTGCTTGAAGATGCACTCAATAAAAAATCGGAACGGCGTGTTTACGTTGTTTGTCCTCAGAAAGGACGGAAAAAAGAACTTGTCACAATGGCATACAACAATGCAAAAGTTAATTTATCAGAGGAGCGCAGACGTTATGCAAAAAACACTAATATTTTGAAGCATGTTAAGTACGAATTAAAATTGAATCGGCTTCCGGAAGTAGTGGAAGCCTTTGATATTTCCCATCTTTCTGGAACAATGACAGTTGCTTCAATGGTCTGCTGGAAGAATAACTCTGCTTCAAATAAAGATTACCGGAAATACAAAATCAAGAGCATTTCTGGTCCGGATGATTTTGCGAGTATGAAAGAAGTTCTCACGCGTCGTTACAAGCGTGCTCTGGCAGAAGGGGAAAAACTTCCGGACTTGATTTTAATTGACGGCGGAAAAGGACAAATCAATATTGCTGAAAAAGTTTTGGCAGAACTTGGTATTTTACGGAAAGTCGATTTGATAGGACTGGCAAAAGGACGGTCCGCCAGGAAGATGGGACGCAGCCGGGGCCAAAATGTTGATTATGAATATGTAGTGAAACCAAAGCAGAAAAACGAAATCCGCATGCGCCGTAACTCCGATGTGCTTTATTTTTTGCAGAACATCCGAGATGAATCGCACCGTTTTGCCATTGAATTTCAGCGCAAACTCAAACGAAAAGACACACTGCATTCGCGAATTGATGATCTCCAGGGAATCGGACCAAAGCGTCGGCGACTTTTGCTGAAGCACTTCGGCAGTTTAACTGGTTTAAGGCAGGCGTCTTTAGACGAAATAATGCAGGTGCCGGGGATTCCGCAAAACCTGGCTCAGGAAATACAGGATTTTCTGCAAAGCTGAATTTCTTTACTTTAGAGAAGTCGATACTTTATTGAAAACCGCAAAAAAATATTGACAAAATATACTATCAATCTTAAAATATAGGGTTGCTGGTCCCCATCGTCTAGCGGCCTAGGACTCCGCCCTTTCACGGCGGCAACAGGGGTTCGACTCCCCTTGGGGACGCCAACTTTCAGGGCGTTATCACTCCGCCTTCCGGTGACAAGACGCACCGAAAAATTTGAATTAAATCGGCACGTTTAAATCCTTATAAAGATTTCTGCTCATCCTGCCTTTTCCAACTTCTGGGGACGTAGCTCAACTGGTAGAGCGCAACGCTGGCAGCGTTGAGGTAAGGGGTTCGACCCCCCTCGTCTCCAGAGACACGTTGGTATCACTAACATCGACCCGTTGTAGAATACGATAGAGACGGAGTTTCTTTGGAAGTAATACCGACAAGATTTCCCACTTTCCTCTCATTTTATCCGTTTTGGTGATACTTTGGTGATACTCGGATGACTTTTCTTACACGAAAGGTCTAAAAATGTCTCCTCATTACCTCTATAAGAATAAGTACAACACTTCCTACTACTTCGGTTCATACATCCCACTTGATTTACTACATTTGTTTGATGGTAGAATAAAGTTTTTACTATCTCTAAAATGTGGTAATAAAGTAATATCTAAAAAGATATGTCTTTATCTCAACAAACAAACTCAAATCATTTACGAACAGATACGAATGGGTAAATCTCTATCAATAGATGAGATGAAAAGGATACTCAAAAAAGAGATTGAGAAGTCCAAGAAACATAGTTCTTTCTTTTCCTATGTTGGAGTAGATAGGAGTAAGGAAAGGACTAAACAGGAGGGTTTAGAGACCTTACAGAAGGAAGAAATAGGACTAAAGAGTAGAAAGAAAACTGATTTTGATGATGAGGTTGAGAAACTATTGAAGGATGAGGGTATTACAGACATCAATAGAAAGAGTGGAACATTTAGAGTGTTTAGGGAAAACTTTATCAAAATACAAAACCTAAAAATCAAATGGAAAAGAGAAATCATAAATGGTGAAACCAAAGCAGAGTTTGATTTGGTTAGTAAAATTCTTGATGGTGAAATAGATGGAATAGAGGATAAGAAGGATGCATTTGCGAGAAGAACACATTTACAACCAGTTATAGAAAACTATGCACCAGAACCTATTGAACCCTACCTTGTAGAAATCAAACTGATTAGAGAAGTTGTTGATGAGTTCCTTGAATTGAGAAAAGGAACTATTGGTGAAAAGATGTTAGGTGAATATAGAGTTTTGACTGATGAGTTTATAGAAATAATAGGTAATATCCCTTTAAGTTCTCTATCAAAAGAACACATTAGAACATATATCAAAACACAGATAAAACTTCCTATCAATCGTAGAAAGAACCCAAAGTATAGAGATTTGAGTATTGATGAGATAATTAAACTCAAAGATGTGAAACCTCAAAGTCGTGTAAATGTGAATAAGTTTTTGACACGACTTACAACCTTTATGAGATTTGGTGTCAGTCAAGGATATATCAAGGAGAACTATATTGATGGAATGAAAATACCTATCTCTAAAACAGAAGAAAGGAAAAAACGAGAACCTTTCTCACCAGAAGATTTGGTGAAAATACTACATCCCAAAACATACCTTGATTGGACTACTGATTTTGGACTAATAACGAAAAGTGATAAACCAAATCCAGTCAAATACCAGAACCCCTTTTATTGGAGTTTTTTGATTGGGATACTTTCGGGGATGCGAACCAACGAAACCTCACAATTACTAATTGAAGATATTGTAAAAGAAGGTAATGTTTGGATGATTAGTATTGATGAGACAGAAGGTAAAAGAGTAAAGACAACAAGTAGTATTCGTAAAGTTCCAGTTCATCCAACTCTTATCAGTTTAGGATTTATTGATTATGTAAAGATTATCAAATCAAAAGGAGTTGATAGAGTTTTCCCAGAACTCACCAAACAAAGAGATGGATACTCAACAAAGATTTCCCAACATTATAATGAGAAGTTTTTACCATCAGTAGGTGTTTGGAAGAAACAAGTGAAGGTTCTTTATTCCACCAGACATACATTCATCAACAGATGTTATAAGAAGGGTGTAGATAGGGATATTATCAAATGCATCGTTGGGCACGAATAGGATTTCACTTTTGGAGTTTATGGTGGTAATCCCTATA
>OFBM01000004.1_pt1 | contig 26491 bp, 30 predicted proteins | sample 1520581 | NCBI WGS metagenome assembly OFBM01 (sample SAMEA3696448, study PRJEB22514) | metagenome | biome: water; feature: marine; material: hydrothermal vent | place: Pacific Ocean | collected 2014-08-15 | depth 1539 m
AACCAAACGTGCTGCCTTTCACATTAATGATTTCGTTGGGACCCACAAGAGAACCTAAAAAATCAGTGCTTTGTTCTTCTACAGAAACCTGTTTGGAACCTGTTGGAACAAAATGCATCAAAAGAAAGCCATCATCTCTTTGAAATGTTCCCTCAAATAATTGCTCATTACCTTTTTTTGCTATAACAAAATATGTAACATCTTTCAGAGTGATGCCAGTATCTAGATCAAATAAATTTAATGAGACCTCCCTTGTTTCAGTATCAGGAATCTGGCTTGAGGATACTTCAAGTGTAACAAATTTGGAGCCAAGTATTACTGGAAGCATAATTTCAGATCCTAAACCATGTCCAAAGGCATTAGTCGTTCCCATGGAAATTATAATTCCTAAAACAAAGAGCAAATGAAAGATTTTTGAAAATTGCATTTGTAAATTAGTACAACTTTAGTAATTTATCACTATTTCGAGTGATTAATCCACCGGTAACTCTAATCCTAAAACTTTAGACAAAAATTATAGAGGCATAGCCAACAACAGAACTTTTGTCGCCTGAGATATCGCCACTAGTAGCATATTTCAGCAGTTTTCCTTCAGTAGCACCAAGTTCTTTGCAGGCAATCATTGTAGATGCAATTGCACCAAAACCACATGCAGTTACATTCCTTTCATACAAAATCTTGTAAAATTCATCCACATCCAGTTTCAAGATCGGCTCAATTAGTGCCATGTCTTGTTTATGGGCAAATCCATTTTCCTCATAGTGCGTAAAGTCGGATGAGCCAATCAACAAGGCGTCCTTTTTTATGGCAAGTTTTGCAATTGCAGAGCCCACTTTGGTTGCTGTTTTTTGCTCTTGGGTAATTAGCGAGACAGGAAGGATTTTCATTTCATTAGGAAATGTTTCCTGCAGCATTGGAATTTGAACTTCAATGCTGTGTTCTTTTGAGTGAGAAAAAGAATCAAGTTCCAAGATACCCAAGTCTTCTCTTAATTCTAGTGCGGATTCTGAATCCACTTCAACTAAACCAAGTGGAGTTTCCCAACTGGAATCAACCATAGACGCAACGTTTTGACCAATTCCGTAGTGATTTGGTCCAGTAATTATTGCCAGCTTGCTTGTTGATGATGAGATTGAATAAAACGAATGACATGCAACTGGACCAGAATAAACAAATCCGGCATGCGGGCATATCACACCGTAAATCTTTTGATCAGAATCTGTAGGAGGTATTTTCCCAGGACTCAACGCATGCAGAAAGCATTCATGTATGAGGTCTTTTAGTTCCTTTTCATCTCCTGGATAAAACGTTCCAGATACCGCAGGCGTTCTAACTTCCATTAGGTTTCCTCTCTTACAATCGCTCCATTAGGCGTTTCTTCTTTGAATATAATACCCTCAAACTTTTCAATTTTTACGTCTTCATTTTTCCAAGTGTCCCTTGCCAGTCCAGCTTTTTCACATGTGTGTTGCAGAAATTCTTCCACATTCCAACCATATTCGACAGGAACTTGTGGCAATAGCAAGCCGGATGAAAAAGAATGTCTGATGATCAGACCGTCTCTCCCAACTTTAATTTTTTCCAAGTATTCCATAGGATCAGATACATCAATTTCAACCGGTGGTGTGAGAACAGTTACCTCAAACACAATGTCATTCAGTTCATTTGTTTTTACCGATGGGAATCTTGGATCCTCAGTAGCGGCAGAAATTGCTGCATCTATTATTCCGTGAGATAACTTTTTTTTCGGGCATTGGAAACCCAATGCAGCCTCGTAACCCATCAGGATTGTTCAGGGTAACAAACACACCTGAATTAAAAGAGAATTTTTCTTCAAGATCTGATTCTAATTTCATCCTATTACCATTTGAAAGAAATTGGGTAACTGCCTTTCTTGCGGTCTTGACCAAAACAACTCCATCTGAATCAGATAACTGAGTATCCCTGGACATATGTGATCAACTTAGATGTATTAAAAAAACATTAAATTTTACAGATTATTCCATAACACATGCCGCAACTAATTATGGCAATCGCTGCGCTGGCTGTAATCACTATAGCATTAATAGGTCAGGCTATAGAGATGCGCAAGATACGTACTAGAACATATGGTGAAGATTCGATAGGCAGCCCAAACATATTCTTGAATAAAAGAAACTTCAAGTGGTATGGATTAATTGTTGTAGGATTTGGTTTAGCATATACAGCGCAGTTTCTTTAATTATAATCCACTTCTAAAACTACTCTAGGTTCATTCGCACGCTTTTCATCATCATACTTTAACTGAGATATTTTTTTGCAAAGAGAATCATCACTGACCAAACTAGCTCTTCCAGCGAAACTTTGTCCGTCAAATTCTATTCTTACATCTGGATTTTTTTGTGCATTCTTTAACCAATCACTGTTGGTATTTCTTCGTGAGAAGTACAACTTTCCCTCATATTTGACGGCAAGAAGCCATACCCTATGCATCTTTCCAGTATCCCTTCCTTTTGTTTCTAAGACTGCCTTAAACTTCATCTCAATCGTTTATGATAGTAATTTTATAATTTCATCAATACTACAATCCGTTCTGAATCCATTTGGATTAAGCGAGGTTGGACTTGCCACGAAACCAGCGTCCTGTAGTTTTTTAATCATGTTTTTCATTTTGAGTGGTGGTTTTTGCATTTTTGATGCAATCTCATCAAGTGTATAGTATGTCACTGGCATTTCTGATTCTAGAATACATTTTTCCAAGATTTTTTGACATCTTTTATCCACTACAAGCTTTGGAACCATCTCATTCATTTTCATGACAAATTCTTTTTCAAACAATTGTCCTACCCATAGTGGACCAGCAACATCTAACTTAGAATGACAAATCTCACAAACCTCTTTCTGTTTCATAACAGATTTTCTTCTTCCACATGATTTACAATGTATAATGTATCCAAGCTGTTCTTTTTGTCCTGGTTTGTTTAAAATTTTAAGATACGCTCTGTAATAATGCATATCATGTTGCACAAACTGTGGAATTATCTGAATCTCTAATCTTCCCGCAACATATTCCAAGCAACCCAGAATAAGTCTAATTGCAATTTCGTTAGAATATTCTGTTTTTATTGGCACTCCATGGTATTTTCTTTGGCATGATCGTTTTGATAGTCCATGTAACACCTGCAAGTCTGTAGCAGTAACTGATAACATGCCACCATGCATCGTAGCACGAATCGCACAGTCAAAATATTTTGTAGGTGAACCGAAAGGATCAACATCTACAATTGAACCTCTCTTTCCCTTCTTTGAATATGAGCCAAAAAAGTGGCATATCTCGTTTTCAGATGTATCAAAATTTGAAATCTCATTTAGCTTCATGGAATCCTGCGCAATGTTTAGGCCATCAGAATTGATATCATTAGCCACAACCACTTCTACGTCTGGAATTTCATTCGCAACCCTGAGGGATCTGGCGCCAAGACCAGCTAACCCATCTAGAAATATTTTTGGCTTGTCAAAATCTTCCCAAAAAGCGGAATAAGCTAAAATTGAAAAATCACGGGTTAATTTTGCAGCAGGATTGAAAAAGGCAGGTTCCTTTGGTGGAACTTTCTCATCAAGCGATTTTTTTGGAACAAGAATTTTAGTTGTACCCTCTGTTATCTCCACTAACTTTTCTTCTATTCTTTGCAATAGATCTCTTGAATTCTTTTTACCTATAACGGTTAATACTCCTAAAAAATGAAAAACCATATGCAAATTTGTGGTGTTGATGAGGCGGGACGTGGATCCATGTTGGGTCCTTTAGTTGTTGCAGGTGTCAGCATAAGTAAATCAAAAGTTAATCTCTTGAAAAAACTTGGTGTTAGGGATTCAAAGAAACTTTCACCCACGGCAAGGGAGCGCCTTTACAAGAAAATTATTGAAATAGTTGATGACTATTATGTGGTGAGAATTCCTCCACGGATAATTGACAAGAGTGTTTCAACTCATTCTTTAAACCATCTGGAAGCGAAGTATATGGCAAAAGTGATATCCAAACTTTCACCATCAACTGCATTTGTAGATTCATGTGATGTGAATTCCAAAAGATTTGGAAAAGAGATTTCAGAACTTACATCAAACACGAAGATAAGATCATATCATCACGCAGACAGCAAATTTGTTACAGTTTCTGCTGCATCAATCCTTGCGAAAGTTTCTCGGGACAGAGCAATCGCTAGATTGGGAAAAAATCGTGACATTGGTAGTGGGTATCCATCAGATCCGACAACCAAAGTCTTTGTGAAAAAATTAATACGAAAAAATCAGGATATATCATTTCTACGGAAGAGTTGGAAGCCCGTACAAATCTTAATGAAGAAAAGAAAATTATCTCAGTAATGTTGCTATTACCATTGCATGATCCTTATCATATGGGTGCAAGTCAATTGTTTGCTTGATTTCAAACAACGTTTCCAGTTTTTTTATTTCATCTTTGATTACCATTTTTGGATCTTTTACAACATCTATACTTCTGGTTTTTATAACCAAAAACAAGTAACCGCCTGATTTTAGATATAATCTACAGTTTTCAATGGCTATGTTTGTTTGATCTGGTTGAGCAATGTCTACATATACGATATCAACTTTCTTGTAAACGGAGAAAAACTCTTCCGGCCTTCTTGCATCCTGAATTATCGGTACGATGTTTTTTCTGTGTGATGCTACCCTATCTAAAAAATCTCTTGCAACTCTACTTGCATGTTCAATTCCAAAGATAGTTCCACCTTGGTTAACAATATCTGAAATATGACTTATTGTAGTTCCAGTTGATACTCCAAGGTATAAGACATCAGATTTTTGATTAAATGGAAAATTCTTTAAATCATTCATTATTGCAGCAGCCAGTTTACTTCTAAAAGGATTCCAAATCCTGTATTCGGATCCCTTATGTTGAACAAGCTTTTCATTGTAAACCTGATTTCCAGGGACCAAGTTTTGAGTTGCTAATTTTTTCTCTCCTTCTACCTGAATCCAAAAAAATGTTTGTTTATCTACCAAAATTCTTCCGTCTTCGTTTCATAAAGCGCCCTGATTTTTTTCCTTTTACTTTGGGTTCAGGTTTTGATTCTTTTATTACAGGTTCTTTGTACTTGACCCCAATTTCCTTCACTCTAACACTTAGTTTATCCAAAAGCATTTCATTTAATCCACCGCCAAAGACATCAACTCTTGCTGCAATTGCCCCCTTTGCAGCTATTGCTCTGGCAATCTTTCCTCTTTGCCATCTAGGAGCTGCATGAACTAATGCATGTTGAAAAAGAATTCCATGTTTGGGTGGATTTGCACCAGTTTTTAACGAACGAAATAATGCTTTTTCTGCTCCCAAAATTTGGATTGTGCGTGCAGGCATCGTTGTTAATCTCCTTAAACTTCCAGCACGCGCCAAAATTCTGGCTCCCACCGCAGTTCCAAGAATCGCAGATATGTTTGGTGCTTGTTCCTTCATTTGTTCCTCAACATGGTCTTCAATATTTTTTCTAAGCTCAAAAAGATTCAAAATCTGTTTAGCCAAAGATTCCACTATGGCAAAGTTTTTCTCTGAAATATCTCCACCCCTACTTTTTTCTTTTATCAAACAAAGCATTTCGACTTTGTCTTTAGAAAATCCAGCCTTTTCAAAATCTTCCTTTGAAATATTTTCTCGCTTACCTGATAGAACTATCTGCGAATATCCGTTTATACTGTCAATTAAATTATCAAGCTCTGGAAAGTGTAAACCATACCATTCTCGTAGCCTTGAACTAAGACTGTTAATTATTTTATCAGTTTCATCTAGTGTGTTTATAGCCTGAATGAGATGAAGGTCTGGACTTTGCGAGACTTCAGTTACTTTGGATGATGAAAGTTGTATGGCAAACTCACGTAATTTTTCCATTGCATCATTTTCATCATTTGCAAGCCCTGAATTTACCAAGAGATTAGTCTTTGTTGATTGTATACTATCCATTTGGTTGCTATCCATCATTTGTGCATCAATTGATTTTTTTTTCAAAATATCTAGTAACCCATGATTATTCACAATTGTTACTTGACCATCTGCAAGAAATTTTCCAATTTCACCAAGTCTTGATTCACCTTTTTTAACTGCAATATATTCTTCGGCTGGATTTTTAAAAGGAAACACTTTCAAACATTTCTCGTCATCAAAGATAGCAATTCCTAGCTCTGTGAGGATAGTTGAATACATAACAAATAACGACTTTGTCCTCGTTAAAAAGTTAACAACACAATTTGATAATCAACTGTTATATGAGAATATAATCAAACTATTCAAAGTGGCAGCCAGTCTCTCAACTTCAATAGGAACATTAACTCTTGAGAGGCCTACTATTCTTGCTTCTGGTATTTTGGGTATATCACTTAATATTTTTGAACGATTGTACCGCGCTGGGGCTGGTGCTGTTGTTACAAAGTCATTAAGCAAGGAACCTTGGGATGGCTATGCAAACCCAACAATCTTTAGTGTGAAAGGTGGTGGATGGTTAAATGCAGTTGGATTGTCAAATCCAGGTGCACCGAATTTTGCAAAAATGATTACCTCAAACAAGGATGTCCCAATAATTGTCAGTTTAGTTGGCTCAGTGGAAGACGATTTTGATTTTATGGTCAAGCAGTTTGAAAACTGCAAGGTTTCAGCCTATGAACTGAATTTGTCCTGTCCTCATGTAGCTAAGGTAGGTCTAGAGGTTGGCGATGATGTTGAACTTGTAAAAAAAATTGTAAAAAAAGTAAAATCACTTACTGATGTACCAGTTATAGCAAAAGTAGGATTAGGAACTACAAACTATCTAGATACAGTTAGTGCAGCATGTGATGCAGGAGCAGATGGTATTACAGCGATTAACACTATTCGTGCAATGGCAATAGATGTTGAAACTAGAAAACCAATACTAAGTAACAAAATTGGTGGTTTATCTGGAACTCCCATTAAGCCAATTGCTGTTAGATGTGTTTATGAAATTTCATCCAAGTTTGACGTTCCCATTATTGGATGTGGTGGAATTTCTACCTGGCAAGATGCTGTAGAATTTATTCTTGCGGGCGCATGTGCTGTACAGTTTGGTAGTGTATTGGGTGAGCATTGGACAGAAGTTTTTGCGGAGATAAACAGTGGAATTCAGAATTATATGGAACAAAAGGGATATTCGAGTATAGGTGAGATGGTTGGACAGTCAAAGGAATCCTAATAGCCATTACATGTGTACGGTTGAAAAAATTATTGATGAAACACCAACTGTGCGTACCTTGATATTCACTGATCAAGTATTATCCAAAGTTTTACCTGGTCAATTTGCAATGGTGTGGATTCCAGGTGTTAACGAATTACCAATGAGCGTAATGGTCACACAAGAGAATGGTAAAGCTGCATTTACAGTTAGAAAGCGAGGCGAATCATCAACTGGAATGTATAATCTTTCTGTGGGTGATTATATCGGGGTTCGTGGTCCATATGGAAATTGTTTTGACATCAAGGATGGAAAACTATTGCTAGTTGGTGGAGGAACTGGACTGGTTCCTTTATTGCGACTGATAACTTTCTGTAAGCCTTCACATGAGATTACACTTTTGATTGGTTCTCAGACAAAGGAAGAAGTTTTTTTTGAAGATCTAGCAAACAAATTACTTGAAAAGAATAAACACCAAATAATTGTCGTGACAGAAGATGGAACATATGGAAAAAAAGGATTTGTTACTGATGTATTAGAGGAATTACTTGGCCAGAATAGTTTTGATGCAGTTTATACTTGCGGACCGGAACTTATGATGTATAAGACAGTGAACTTGGCAAGATCAAACCAGATTTTTGTTCAAGCAAGCCTTGAACGCATGATGAAATGTGGTGTAGGCATCTGTGGAAGCTGCTGTATTAATGAAGATCTAGTGTGTCGAGATGGCACTATTTTTGATGGGGATCATTTAATGCAAAATGCTGAATTTGGTCACCAACATAGGACAAAATCTGGAATATTGGAGAAGGTGTAGAATCATGTTCAAAAGGTTTAAACTGAATAACTAAAATCGAACGTTAGCACAATGCCAAGTCCAAAGATTGTATTAACTGCAGATCGAACATTAATGTCTTTATATCGTGGACTTTCGTTGGCTACATTTTTTGGATGTGCGCCGGCACTTGATCCAAATCGTGATAAAAGCAGTATTTGGTACAAGATTTTAGGAAATCAGGTAACACCAAAAATTTTGTTTGATTTTATTTGTAATTATGCACCTCATATCAACGGCGTGGCAAAATATGCCCCATACGGTTTACGCAAAGTAGAGGCTGGATTACTTCGTGATGGTTTCAAACGTGAGGACGTCGTAGTTGCCCATCCTGATCATATTGAAAAATTCATTGGACCTGAAACTGAGGTTGTTGGAACTCATGAAATGGATCCACTTGGAATGGGACCTGTAACCATGACTTTCACATTTGGAAGAAGGCAGATGTCTTACGATGAGTTTTACTGCCGTGAACTACATCAACGAATCAATGCGGCAAAGAAAAAAACTGGCAGTCATGCAAAGGTAATTGCCGGTGCTTCCGGTACTTGGCAGTATAACTATGCGCCTGAAAAGATTGAAGAATATGGTCTATATGCAATTTTAGAAGGGGAACTTGGTGGAATTGCTCCTGAAATAGACGGACATGCGGGTGACTTCTTTAGATATCTAATTGATGGCCAATTTGAAAATATGGATCCTTTCAGAAAAAGAAAGGATTTCAAAGTTGACATTAAAGAGTTTAAACGCGATGAAAAAACAATTCATGGAAGGTTTGTCAACTTTTGGGACAGACCATCTCTAGATGAAATTCCAGAAATTGTTGAACCAACCATGCACGGCATGATAGAGGTAATGCGTGGCTGTGGAAGGGGCTGTAAGTTTTGTGATGTTACATTAAGATCATTAAGATATTATTCTCCAGAAAAAGTGAAAAAGGAAATTGAAGTGAACATAAAGAAAGGTGGACTTGATAGAGCTTGGGTTCACAGCGATGACATTTTTGTTTATGGCATGGATCCAACTACCACAAAAAACATGGAACCCAACCGTGATGCTCTTGAGGAACTGTTCACGGCAATCATGTCTACTGGTGTTAAACATACAAACCCAACTCATGGAACACTTGCAGGTGCAATTGCCGATGAGAAACTGATTCCTAACTTATCAAAGATAATTAATTCTGGTCCAGATAACATGATAGGAATTCAATGTGGATTGGAGACTGGAAGCATTAGATTAATTGAAAAATATGCTGATAGGAAACTTGCTCCATACCAGCCAGAAGAATGGCATTGGGTTGTCAAAGAGGCTGTTAAAACATTAAATGAGGATTATTGGATTCCTGCGTTTACATTAATCATGGGTCTTGATAACGATGAGACACCTGAAGATGGCTGGGAAACAATCAGGCTAATTAGCGAGCTTGAACAAGAGCAACCAAATTCCATGTTTACAGCCACCCCATTAACGTTCATTCCAATAGGCTTGCTTGAAAAATCAGAGTTTTATGATATGGGCAACGATTCAGATCCAACACAACTTGCTGTAATGTACAAGACTTGGCAGCATAATTTCAAATATGGAATAAAGAAGTTTATGAGCAAAACTGGTCAGCGTGGATCTGTTAGACGAGCAGCATTTAATGGTCTAGCCAGAACTCTGGGCGGTGTTCCACTTGGTGCTATGGAAAGATATGCAAGGCGGAAGGGTGGAGAGCATGAAAGGATACTTGAAAAGGTCAAAGCAAATTACTGGTAAGTCAATATACAAATACATAAATTCCAACAACTAACCGATTTACTATGCCAACACACGGTTCACTTACTAAGGCAGGTAAAGTTAGAGGTCAGACACCAAAGGTAGAAGGTCGTAAACGTGTAGGCACTTCTGCTAGCCTGCGAAACAAAAGTAACTTTAGGAAACGATTTATCCTCTCTAGGGTTCCCGGTCAAAACAAACCTGGACGAAGACGAAGACCACGTAGAAACTAATCGTTGATTTTACATCTATTTTTGACTTTGAGATAAAAGTAATAAAAGAACAAACTTAAGTATGGGTACCGTACTATACGGTATATGGAAGATTTAAGATTAGATAGTTTACCCGGAGTAGGTCCAGTAACCACAAAAAAACTCAGTGACGCTGGGATACACCACATAATGGATCTGATAGTACGTGGACCGGTAGAGCTAGCAGAAATTACTGGTATGGATAAGGACACAGCAGGAAACATTGTTGAAAAGGCAAGACAGTGTCTGGTTGAAGGAGGAATGATATCTAAGGACTTTGTTAGCGCAACAGAAATTTACAAGAGACGACAGGAAATTGGCAGAATAACCACAGGCACAGAATGTCTTGATTCGTTGCTTGATGGTGGACTTGAAACACAGGCATTAACTGAAGTTTATGGTGAATTTGGATCTGGCAAAACACAATTTTGCCATACAATGTGTGTAACCGTTCAAAAACCAAAAGAGGAAGGCGGATTAGATGGAACAGTACTGTATATTGACACTGAAAATACATTCCGACCAGAAAGAATTGTGTCTATAGCAAAAGCATTTGGAATGGATCCAGAAAAAGCCCTTGATAAAATCATTGTAGCAAGAGCATACAACAGTGCACATCAGACATTAATTTTAGAAGAATCAAGTCAGTTGATTCGAGAAAATAACATAAAATTGCTTATTGTTGATTCAGCTGTGGGTCTGTTTAGAGCGGAATATCTAGGTAGGGGAACACTTTCAGTACGTCAACAAAGATTAAACAAATTTGTTCATTTACTAGTTAGAATTGCAGAGACATACAATTGTGCTGCATTGGCTACGAACCAGGTAATGGCATCACCAGATGTATTCTTTGGTGACCCTACACGTCCAATAGGCGGTAATGTGGTGGCTCATACAAGCACATACAGAATATACTTTAAAAAATCTGGCAAAAAAAGAATAGCACGAATGGTAGACAGTCCGCATCATCCAGAGCAGGAAGTTATCTTTATGCTGGGAGAAGCTGGTGTACAAGACCCTGATTCAGACACAAAGAAAAAATCTGCCAAATCACCAAAACCATCAAAATTAGAAGCAGAGACAAAATCTGATGCAAAAGATGCACCAGAAAGTGATTCTAGCGTTGATGTAGATAGTAAAACTGACAATATACCTGAAGATTCTGAATAAGTATTAAAATAGGGTTTACAAGTCATATTCTGATATGACTACTAAGAAAACATCTGGTCGTTCTCATGGATTTAAGCACAAGTCCAGATCTATCATGACAAAGAATGCTCCCAGAGGTGTTTCATTTTTACTCCGTGAATATCATGAGGGTGATAGAGCACTAGTGATTATTGATCCTAGGCAACATAAGGGATTACCACATAGGCGATATCATGGCAAAGTTGGTACATTAATTCAGGTTGGTAGACGCAGTGTTACTCTTGATATTAAACTTGGTAATAAATCGAAAACCTTAATCACAAGATTTGATCATATCAAACCGTTTGGTGTTTAATTTATGGAAGAAGTAGTAAAGAAACGAATGATCTCATTACCAGAAGTTAAGGAGATATTATCAAAGCGTGACCTTGAATCAATGGATCAGATTCAGCGTTGGACATATGATTACGTATCAAAATTTGCCAAGATTGAACCCAAAGCTGCAAAGAAAATGAAACAGGAACTAACTAGTCAATGTGGTTTAACTGAAGAGGAAGCGGTTGAAATTATAAATATTCTGCCCAAGTCATTACCAGAATTACGTTCATTCACTTTTGGATGGAAAAAACTAATTCTCTCAGAAACACTGGAAAAGATCCTCAAAATAATTGACGAGAATCCATAAATTTTAGGTGATTAATTTTGGAGATGGGGAATACCCAATTAAGAAAGTATGAGGAATACGCATACGTTTTGGATTGTAAACCACGTGCTAAATCAACTACAGTTCGTGGAAGGACAGGAATAATTGTGGTTGCATTAGGAGAAGAAAGACTTACGCTACTAGAAATATTGGGAATAGAAAATTCAACATTTGATGTTGGTGAGAGGATATACATTGGAAAAGAAGGAAGAACTAAAGTTCAGTCAGTGTTAGGCAAAATGGATTATGTAAAAATTTCCGATTCTGCAAAAGACGAAATTCCTACAGTAGTTGAATCAATTGTAACAAAAAATGAAGCAAAATTTGTAGATTACATAAACAACGCACAACCTCTTACGCCAAGAATTCACGCGCTTGAGTTGATCCCAGGTATTGGCAAAACATACCTTAATGTTATAATTAAAGAAAGAGAAAAAGGACCATTTGAAAGTTTTGTTGATATAGAAAAACGGGTAAGCTTGAAAGAACCAATAAAACACATATCACAAAGAATAATTGAAGAGATTTCAGGGGAAACAAGAATGAATCTCTTTGTTAAACGATGAACAAACGTAAAAATCTGGGACAGCATTTTCTGAAATCAAAAACAATTGCAAAAGATATTGTTTCCAGTGCCAAGATTACAAGAAATGATGTAGTCCTTGAGATAGGAACTGGCCATGGAATTTTAATTCCATATCTATGCAAAAATGCAAAACAAGTTTTTTCAATAGAAAATGATCAAGATTTGTATCTTTCAACGAAATCTAATTTTCATGATTATCCAAACCTAGTTTTAGAATATGGAGATGGCTTTGATTCTGACCATAGTTTTTCTATTTTTGTTTCAAATCTTCCTTATTCAAAAAGTAGGCTTGCTCTAGAATGGTTATTGCAAAAAAAATTTTCACGAGCAGTTATAATGGTACAAAAGGAGTTTGCTGAGAAATTGAGCTCAGACGAAAAACATAAGGCAGTATCAGTCTTAGCAAATTATGGTTTTAGGATAAAGTTTTTGATGAATGTTAAAAAATCAAATTTTTCTCCAGCCCCAAAAGTAGATTCTGTTGTAATTCTTTTGGAGCAAAAGAAGCTAATATCGAAGGTGTTGATTTCTACCGTTAACAGGGTTTTTTCATATAGACGCAAAACTTTGCAAAATATTTTAAAACAATTCGGTCTAAATTCAACTTCTAAAAAGCGTCTTGATGAATTGTCAGGAGATGAAATTATAAAAATTGCACAAAAAATTGTCAGAATCTGAGCCTTATCCTCCCTCTGAGGATACATTCTTTTTAGCTGATTATATTAAAAATGAAAAAGGTGAATGCGCATTAGATATTGGTACAGGGTCTGGTTATCTGGCGGCTCTTTTAGAGAAGTCATTTTCCTTAGTTGTGGCCACAGATCTGGTTTTCAATGTTTTAAAAAAACATGAATATTTTACGACCAATAATGTTTGTTGTAATGGTGCAGATGCCATAAACCAACAGTTTGATCTTGTTATTTGTAATATGCCATACCTAAATACAGATGATGTGTCAGATGTCAGAACAGATGGTGGCAAAGATGGATTGGAAATCCCAATTAAAATCATTGATTCAGCTAAATCACGGATTAAACTTGGCGGTAAATTCGTCTATGTTACCTCATCACTTTCTGATTTTAAAAAATTGATTTCCTATACAAAACTAGAAGGATTTGATGTAAGCATTCTTGCAAAAAAGAAACTATTCTTTGAAGAATTAATACTTGTTAAGGCTGTTAAGTTACTTCCGTAGTTTTTCTTTTGCAATGGCAGATATTGCATCAGCCATCTGAGTTGTAGTAGCATTACCACCAATATCATATGTGACATATTTTCCCTCATTGATTACATCATCTGTTGCAGCAAACATTGCATTTCTTATCTCAGGCTCACCTAGATATTCAGCCATCCACGCCCCTGATAAGACTGATGCAGTTGGGTTTACCTTGTCCATTCCTTTGTATTTTGGAGCACTGCCATGTGCTGGCTCAAACATTGCATAATTGTCTCCCATGTTTGCAGAGTACACATTTCCAATCGAACCTATGTTGCCTGATGCACATTCAGAAATAATATCCATAAACAAGTTTGTGCTAATTAAAACAGAATTGTTGAATCTCTCTGGATTTTTAACCAGTTGCTGTGTCATATTATCAATGTAATACTCTTCGATCTCGATTTCAGGATTCTCTCTTGCAGCGCGTTCTACTTCTCCCCAGAAAATTCCATCAGTTCTCTTTAGGATATTTCTTTTTGTAATTGCTGTAACTTTGGATAAATTGTTCTTTTTAGCCCAATCAAAAGCAGCATCAACAATTCTTTTGCAACCTTTTCTTGTAGTTTTTCTAATTGCAATTGCAGAGTCATCAGATAGATTAAATTCAATTCCTGCATAGAGTCCCTCAGTTGCTTCTCTAAAGCATATAAAGTCTAATTTTTTATCTGGTGATAATCTGTCGTATGTCTTAATTGGCCTTACATTTGCATACAGCTCAAATTTTTGTCTGGTCGAAACTGCAACACTTCTTGGTGCATCTGGAGAAGGAATAGTAGTTGTGGGTCCTTTATAGCAGGCATCACTTTCCTCCATAATTTTTTGAGTTTCCTCAGGAATGTATGTCTGACCACCATGTTTTTCCCACTGTTCAGAACCTGCTTCACATAAAACTAGTTCAATTTGCGTATTGCATTCCTTTAAGACATGAAGCATTGCATTGACAAGCTCAGGTCCTGTTCCATCACCCTTGATTACTGCTGCCTTCTTTGTCATGCGATAGTTCTAATTTTTAATTATTTATTCCTACCTTGAAATTTCTTAATTTGTTGAAATTGTATTACATTAACTGTTTAAAACATCTAGATTCATTTTTTATAATATGGAAATTGTCCAATTATCAGATATTCACGTCGGTTCACAATTCCGTGAAGAAACATTTCAAAAAGTAATTGATGAAATTAATTCACTAAAACCGGAAGCTGTAGTGATCACTGGGGATCTTACTAATGAAGGATTAATCGATCAATATGAAAAATGCAAAAAACTGATTTCACAAATTGATGTTGATAAAATAATTGCAATTAGTGGAAATCATGATTATAGAAACACTGGCTACTTGCTGTTTAAGAAATATTTTCCATTTAGGACTGAAAATGAATTGGGAGACGATACAATACTTGTAACGCTTGGATCAGCTAGACCAGATCGTGATGAGGGGGAGGTTGGTCACCATCAAAACTTATGGCTTGAGCGAACTTTGAAAAAATATGAAGATAAATTAAAGATAGTGGCAATGCATCATCATTTGATCAGTATTCCTGATACTGGTTCTGACAGATTGACTGTAATTGATGCGGGTGATGTATTACGAACTATCTTAGACTCTAACGTAAACTTGGTTCTGTGTGGTCATAAACACAGACCATGGATTTGGGATTTCAATACATTGTCGATTGCAAATGCTGGCACTGTTTCATCTGAAAGAGTTAGAGGCTTCTTTGAAAACTCGTATAATATAATAAATATTCAAAATGGAACTTTCCGTGTTGACCTAAAAATTCCTGGCGGTAAAAGGACACAATTACGAGATATTGTAAAAAACTATACACAGTTAACAGATTGAATTTGGTTTACTAAAATTCTACAATTAAATTTTTAGTGTGAAATAATTGAGTATTTCTATAATTATTAACGTGAACACGTTATACTAATTAACTGAATTCATTAAGCAACAAACATGCGGGGATCGCCTAGCCTGGTAGGGCGTGGGATTGCTAATTCCATGTTCGCAAGGACACGGGGGTTCAAATCCCCCTCCCCGCGCTTTTTTAATTAAATTTAAAAGTGCGTTGATACACGTTTTCGTTATTGGGACGAAGAAAAACACAAAAAATTGTCAAGGCTGGTCCAAAAAATGCAACTACTGGCATGTGTCCAGAATGTAAGACTATAGGCAGAATCTTTATCATCGGTCAGGTTGGTCAAGAGCGAGCAAAATGTCCTGCCTGTAACAAATTGTTTGATCTATAGTTGCCTGTACAAATCCACCCATAACTTTTTAAGGTCTTTTCATTTTTTTAAAGCAACATGTCATCAGAAGAATCTGAAACCATTTATGATAGAATTGCTAAGCTTGAGGATGAGGTTGCAGCATTGAGAAGTGAAATAGATTTTCTAAAACGTGCATTACGTAATGAATTAGCACGTCATGAAGTGAAAATGGCAAAGAAAGGTACAGAAGTATCTTCACTTATAGATTAGACTTTTCTCTGACACTTTTAATTAATTCTAGAATAAAATCTGCATCGTCCGCCTCTGGTTCTAGCTCCAGATATTTATTGAGTAAAGGTAATGCCTTATCATAACGCAAAAGCCGTTCTTCTAAAATACCCTTATCTCTAATTTCCTCAGGAGATTCTGGCTGCATTCCTAAAATCATATCTGTGCATTTCATAGCATTATCATATGCATATGATTGGGTGTATGCATTTTTTAGATTTCTTAATAATCTAGTCAAAAGTTGTTCCGTTGTAGCTTCGTTTAGATATTCTGGAACAAATTCAACACCCTCTCCAAAATTTCTATCCAGAATTTCCTCTAAATCCTCAATTGTAAGCAACTTTCCACGATAAAATGGATCCAAGTTAACCTCCTCTTTGTATTTTACAATTACATGTCCAGGGAATCCAACAATCTGAAGATCAAGTCCTATATTCTTGGCAACTTCTGAGTATATTATAGAGAGAGTAATTGGTATACCAGTTTTTTTGTCAAGTACTATGTTAAGAAAACTATTTCCCGGATCGTAATAATCTTCTTCGGCTCCATGAAAACCAAGTTCGTCAAAGAAGTACTCATTAAGCATGGATATAAGATATGTTGAGTTTTTAATTTCGCCTATTTTTATTTTCAGGGAATTACCCATCTCATTTATTTTTTCGATGTATTTCGATATATTCAGTTCAGGATATTCCAGAATTTGTGCCATCTTTAGACATTTTTCAATCAAATTATAATTTGGATTTTTAGAAAAAGATATCCATTCGGCAATAAATGGATCAAATTTTTCTGCGTCCAATAGATTCCATATTATTTGATTCTATTTAGATATAGTTGTGGATCTTTTAACTCTCTTGTGTTGGGAGGATTTGCGATTAGTTTCACAAATGTATCTTTACCATGCACGTCAAATACATGTTGGGTAAATTCTTTACCTGTGCTCTTTTTTACACTGTAGTCAGAATAATTAGTACCTACAAATGTACTAAGATAATTTTGAAAATCAATATCATCTTTCAGTATTTGTTGCACCACAAATTCTGCCATTCCCTCCATGGTGGTAAATACAGCATGCTGAGCCTGAATAGGTTCTAGCCATTTTTTGTAGATTTCCTCTAACGATGGAACAAGATCTGAAATCTTGGGGTCAATTTCAACATGAGTGTATGTCATAACATCTGGTCCCATAACATTGGTGATAAAATTGTCAGGATTCAGCATGAAAAATAAGTTTGCTTTCTTGGCAATTTGGAATTCTTCAGGTACAAGTTGTAACTGTAGGTATTCAGTTAGTTGAGTGACAGTTTTATCATCTAACGCTAAGATGGTTTTTGCCAGTTCCTCGTTTATTGTATTAACCTGCATTACAGCTTGAATGTTCAATCTGTGAAGATTGTCTTGTACGGAATGAACAATCTCCTCCAAAATTGTCATTTTCATAGCTCCAAAATAACCAGATTTTACCGATTCTGCATTAGATTCGTATGGTAAACCTTGCTTGTATAGAATTATTCTTGGGTAATCATCCAAGATAAACCTGTTAAGGTAGATCTTTGAATCAAGATAGTCACCGTAGGTAGTCGATATTTTTGAGATGTATGATTTCACATAAGTAGAATAAACCAGGAATTTTGTTGTATCCTCCTTAATTAATTCAGAAATTGTTTTCAGATCATTTTTTGCAACAGCATCAAATAGTTTATCAACATATATCCGTCCATTCTCTGTGAATACTTTTTTTCCTTTTAGCCGCTTAAATTCATCGAGTTTCAGATACTCAATAGACAGCTCCTTGGAAACTTCCAAACCCATGTATTCATTTACACTTTGAGCTAAATCCACAAACAAGTTTTTTGAAACACTTTCAATATCATCAAATTCTACAGTAAAGCTTCTATCCTCTTTGATCTTTTTTGCAAGTTCTACTATTACTTTTTCCTCATCAATTTCAACAGAAAGTTGTCCCATCAATGCCTCAGCAAATTCATCAAACTCTGACATGTGCACTCGATCGACAAAAAACTCAATTTAACATTATCTGTAGTGCCGGGGGTGGGTTTCGAACCCACGACCTCCAGATTATGAGTATTGCCCTTCTTTGGAGAGGCTGGCACTCTAGGCCAGGCTGAGCTACCCCGGCATAAGTACGCGTGAATCTCTTATGCAATTAAATGATTTGCTCAAAATTATATTCTTCAATGTTATACGAAAATTAATGAGTTTTGATGACAAAGATAAGCGCATACAGAAGAAGATTGATTGGATTGCAAGCCAGATTAGAGAGACAAAATTTGAACTTCACCGGCAACACAAAGAACTTGAGGACGCTCTCAAGGAGCAAGAAGAATTACGAAAGCAAAAAGTGAAAACAAAAAAGTAAAGTTAGTATTCTTTTGAAATTTGATTCCATTTTAAGTTGGTATTTTTTACCCAGAGAAATTTTTTCTGTAGTGCAGACGTGTAAAGTTTTTCCCATTCTGCACCAACCTCATCAGTCCATGCTTTGAAAATTCTTGGATCAATATAATTTCGAAGAGATGTTCCAAGATTATAGTCTCTTGTTTTTTCTGTGAGATTTATCTGAAGTTCTAGCTTTTCAATTCGTTCAGCATGCTTTGCCTTTCTCTTTCTTATCACATTCTTTATTTTTTTGATCCGTTCTTTTTGTTGCTCTTTCTGTTTTTCAGTTTTTGTAATCTTAGATTCCGCTTTTTTCAGTAAATCTTCAGACTTTTCCCACGGTTTTGCTTTTTCCACATTTTTTAGCGTATCCTTTTTCTTTTGTAATGACGCTTCAAAGTTCTTTGGAATCGTTCTTTTATGATTGCACATAATGGCAGCATCTAGATTTGCTGATTTTGCATGGAACAATTTTTTCATATTAGATTCAGATTTAATATTATCATGGTCTCGAAGATTTTTTGAAACAACACTTGAGGCTAGATATGTTCTAAAGACTTTGGCAGAAAGTCCCTTGACTATAGTTGAATAATAAGCATTAACATGTCTAGATGAAATGCCGTCAAAAATCTCTTCATTCTCTTTTTTGTTTGAGACAAACTCTTTCAGATTGTCGTGAAACTGTTTATCATGCCCCTCTGCAGGAATTGTCTCTGTCCATCTCACACCATCTTTACCAAGAAAATCAAACTCAATTGTGTTTTCAGTCAGTTTGATATGCTCCTTTCGTAATGTTGTAGCACCTACAGTGTCAGCTTCATCTGGATCTTTTTCATCGCCAACCCTCATTGCAGTACGATAAATCAAATAACATGCAGTAGCTATTCTTTTATTTTTTTGTTCTTTGTTCTGCATGTCCTTGATAATTTGTGTCTTGACGTTTTCAATTTCTCTTGACAAGTTTTTTGCCTTGTCATACTTTGCTTGATCTCTCTCTTGCTTGATTCCAGCAGTATCAGCCAGCCAAACATATTTTCGCTTTTGAGTTAGAATATCCATCCAACTTGCTATCCACATAGAATCTCTGTCATGTACAATCTTACCCCATTTTCCTTCAGGAACTTTTGCTTCTTTACCTAGATTTAGTGTTACATCTTTAGATGTCACGCGTGGTTTGTATCTGCCTCGCATTGGATGTTCACCCCTGCCCATAAAAATTCCTGGTGGCTCAGCCATGTAATTTCCAATTTCTACTTCTTTTCCATCGATAATCCCTCTCCCATATTCTGCCTTCATCTCTTCACGAATTTCCTTGCGGGTTAACGCGAGAGCCTTCTTTTCTTCCTTTGTCATCAACTCCTTCTCTTCTTTTTCTTTGTCTGCTAGTTTGTATGCTTCAGAAAAATCAATCTCACTATATTCTAAGTTACTAAATTTTCCGTTAAACGTTTGAGCAAAATCTGATACAAAATTTTTCTGAAAGATTGGATCTTCTACATATTTTTCTGTCATACCAGGTTTTGGTGCATCCTTCTTTTTTGCCCACTGATACACCATCTCTTCTTGGACTAGGTCAAGTACTACGTTTTCGCCCTTGATCTTTATCTTAATTTCCTTGGACTCAAAGTCTGGAGGAAAAAGTATTCCGTTATGTTGTAATGTTTTCCATTTCATATATTTCACTAATGCAATACGACTTTGATAAAAATTGATTAAAACTGTATATCAATCTAACCACAAAAATGTCTTCAAAAACAAGTCAAGATAATAACTGTTAAAGAATTATTCTCCGTATAGTTCCTTTTTTAAATAATTCTCAAATTCAATATCCGTTTTACTCTTCTTTGCCTCCAAGAACATTGATGCATCGTTTCCAACAATGTATCTTGGCAGTGGTTTCTCATCTTTGACAGCTTTAACGATAGTGTCGGCAACTTCCTTTGGGTGCGTTCCCATTTCTGCCATCATCTTGACACCCGAGACTACCTTAACAGTAATGTCTCTGTATACAGTATCTGACTCTGCCTTCTTAGCCATCCTCAGATTTTTCATAAAGTTTGTTTTGATGACACCGGGTTCAATTATCACAACATTAACACCAAACGGTGCCAGTTCAAATCTCAAAGATTCACTCAGTCCTTCTAAAGCAAACTTGGAGCTAATGTATGCAGGAGATGCTGGAAATCCAATACGGCCTACAACTGAACTAATATTTACTATTGTCCCAGAACCCTGCTTTCTCATTGTTGGTCCAACTTCCTGAATCAGTCTTATTATTGAAAAGAAGTTTGTATCAAACTGTGCCTTAAATTCATCAATAGATACATCTTCGACACATCCCCATAGACCCCATCCTGCATTATTTACAAGAACATCAATCCTTTGTTTTTGATCAAGAATTTTTTGTATAGCAGTTTTAACTGAGTTCTCATCATCAACATCTAGTTCTAAGACATCAATGTTCAAATTCTCTTTTTGTCCTAATTCTTTAATTTTGTCACTTTTTGTTGTGTCTCTCATTGTTGCATATGTGTAATATCCTTCCCTTGCTAGTGCCAATGCAGTCTCAAATCCTATTCCACTGGATGTCCCAGTAACAACTGCAACTTTTTCCATGCAGATTTCTTATCATTACTATCTAATAGTTTTATGATTCAATTGTATGATGATCCCCCGAAGAGTGGGACAGTTACATAACCCTTGTATGCTAGGACAAAAAGTCCGAAACTAATATTTACAGTTGAAATAAGTCAACAATATGGCAAGTTATACAGGTCAAGTAGCCACAATTCACCGACAATTTAATACGGCACTCAAGAGGGCCAAGTCAAGACAGGCGGTTTTAAACGCCTATTGGAAACACAAGGCTCAACACGACAAACTTCTGAAACAACATCTTAAAGAAGAAATGGCACAAGTCAATCGAATAAAATCCAAGATCAAATATAGATAATATCTATATTTTGAATTTTTTTGATTAATTAATTATTATGTGACATGTATGTACTTACATAATTGAAAAAACTAAGTGTTAACAAAATCTACAATAAAGATTGTATTATTGGAATGAAGGCAATACCTGATGAAAAAATAGATTTAGTTGTCACTGATCCTCCATTCGCCATTAATTTCAAGGCTAAAAAAGCAAACTACAACAGAACAGCTTCAAGAGTTTTGTCCGGTTACAATGAGATCAAAGTTGAAGACTACTATGATTTTACAAATGCTTGGATGCAGGAAGTATATCGAATTTTAAAAAAATCTGGAAGCATGTATGTATTTTCTGGTTGGAATAATCTCAAAGACATCCTAACCGCATTAGATAATAATGGATTTACTACAATTAATCATATAATCTGGAAATATCAATTTGGTGTAGTCACTTCAAAAAAGTTTGTTACCTCTCATTATCACTGTCTTTTTGTGTGTAAGGACGATAAAAAACGAAAATTTTTTCCCTTCTCAAGATTTAAAAAAAATGCCAAAACATCTAGCGGGCAAAGTCTTCATTACAAAGATAAGGAAGATGTTTGGATTATAAATCGGGAATACTGGACTGGTGATGATAAAACACCCACAAAACTTCCCGCTGAAATAATTAAAAAAATGCTCAAGTATTCTAGTGAAAAAACAGATTTGGTATTCGATCCTTTTCTTGGTTCTGGTCAGGTTGCGGTAATAAGCAAGATGTTAGGAAGACAATATTTGGGATTTGAAATAGTAAAACAATATTACGATTTTGCAAATAAACGCCTCAAAAAAAATATTTATAGATTAAAAAAAGAAACAGACACTTGATTATTTTTTAGTCTGTGTTTCATTTTCTGGCTGTCCGATTTTATTTTTTATGATTCCTCTCAGTTCTTCATCGCTCTTGCTTTTGGAGTCTATTCCTAAGGTCTTCGACATAACGTCTAGCTTTTGCCTTTCATCTTTTACGGGACCGGAAACTTCAATGTTTTCCTTTGTGACATCTTTCATTTGTTTTTCAACTGTATCCTTCGCTTTTTTATACTCACCAACAATTTTCCCAATTTTCTTTGCTGCTTCAGGAAAACGGTTTGTGCCTAAAAGTAGGATCAGTGCAACGAAGATAATTATCATCCATTCTCTTCCGATAATATTCAGCAAGTATTCGAACACAAAATTAATTCATTCCTTGCAGAATTAAATATTTGTATTATCTTAAATTTTGTTCATTTATAGGCAGCAATCATAATTGCCCCGCCCATCATATCTTTCTCAAACTCAACGCTTGAAAATTTTTCAAGAAGCATAGATTCTAGCTTTTTGTTTTTTGGCCACAGTCTGTATGTTTCATATAGTGCTGCAAATTTTAATCCAAGCCTTCCTGCAGCTGCATATGCTACAATGGGCAAAATTAGTTTGAGATAAAATGAAACGCCAAACCTGGCGATTGGCTCATCTGGTTTTCCTAAATCAACAATAATCCATTTGCCACCGTCTTTCAAAACTCTCTGAATCTCTGAAATAGCTGTCTTCAAACTAATGGCGTCACGTAACGAATATCCAGAAAGAACTACGTCAAACTGTTGGCTCTTAAACGGTACATGTTCAAACACTCCGCATGTTGCTTCCGGTTTTTTTTGGAAAAGTCTGCCAGTGTTTTTTATCATTGGTAAAAGAGGATCATATAGCATGATCTCCACCTCTCCATTGACAGCATCTAATGCAGTTTTTGACATGTTGCCAAATCCCGAGCCGGCGTCAAGAATTTTATCGCCGTTTTGTATTTTCCCCTTCATTGCCCTACTACGGTGTTCAGAATCTTTTCCTAACGAGATATACGAATTTACCTTATCGTAAACAGGTATGATTTCCTGTAAAACATCAAGCACTTCGCCCCAATAGCTGCCCAAGCCCATAGGTGTACTGTTATTTTTGATATTATATTATGTGCTCTTATTTGGAAGATGCGCCTTCTGCCTGCGCATGCTTTGCTAGTTCTTCATTAGACACTTTTTCAAATAGTTTAGTATCTGTTTTGATCTTTGACATCCTGATATGTTTCACACCCTTTTCATCACTCTTTAGATTTATTGCGGTAATTGCTAACGACATCGTCTCATCCATCGACATTCCATTTTTGTAATTCTTTTCTAAAAAGTCAGTAACCTCATCTGAATTTCCGCCTATTGCAACTGCAGTATATGGAATGTATGTTCCACTTGGATCGGTAACAAAGATTCTAGTACCCTTTCTGTCCACCCCAGCAATGATTAGTGCGACACCAAATGGGCGAACTCCAGAATATTGTGTAAATTGATGTGATTGATCTGCTAAATGTTTTGCAACTGCTTCAATCTCTACTGATTCATCATAAGTTAATTTGTTACTTTGTGAAAAAAAACGTGCGTTGTCTACCAGAACACGAGCATCTGGAATGTATCCTGCTGCCGCAATACCTACATGATCATCCACCTGAAAAATTTTTTGTGTAATATCTTCTACTTGAAGATCCCGTGATACTTCTTCTACAGCTATTATAATCCCATCTTTAGCTTGTAATCCAATTGCAATTGCTCCTCTCTTAACTGTCTCAATAGCATATTCTACCTGGTAAATTCTACCGTCTGGTGAATACATTGTAGGTGTCATATCATAACCACGTGATGCCATCATAACATTTCGATTCGATTACAAGTCAATTTAAGGGTTAGTTATGAAAATATTACAAATCATAATTCTATATCCATTAAAATATACAATTGGATTTGATGAAGCATGGGGAATCAATTAGAACAGTTTCTTGATCAAAAATACATCAATCTTGAAACATACAAAAAGGATGGAACTCCTATTAGAACTCCTGTTTGGTTTGTAATTGATAAAGATCTAATCTATGTTATAACTAGGGATAGTACTGGTAAAGTTAAGAGACTTGGAAATAATCAGGATGTACGAATTGTTCCTTGTTCATTCAAAGGGGAACCAAAAAATGAATGGGTAAAAGGTAAGGCAGAAATGATTACAGGCGAGGAAGCAGATGAAATCATTAAACTTCGTAAGAAAAAATATGGTATGTTTGCTAGATTAACAGGCATATTTACATCTCAAAAAGGAAACCTTGTTGTTTATTCCATTGAATTAATCGATTAGAATTTTTTAAACTTGCTCAACTTTTTTAAAAATTTGATTATTCCAGAGACATTTAAATACAAATTGAATGAGATCTGATCCATCTTGGCTCAACCAGACCCATTTGAGAATGCCACAAAGCAGGTTAACGATGCATGTGATGTTTTAGGAATAAACGATGAGGGAATTAGAAATTATTTGATTATGCCAAATAGGTTCCTTCGAGTCAAAGTTCCAGTAAAAATGGATGATGGTAAGATTAGAGTTTTTACAGGATTCAGATGTCAGCATAACAACGATAGAGGTCCATACAAGGGAGGTATAAGATACTTTGATCCTGAGGGTGGTGTCAAGTACATGGAACGAGAAGTAATGGCTCTTTCTTCTTGGATGACATGGAAGTGTGCTGTTGTTGATATTCCACTCGGCGGTGGTAAGGGAGGAGTTTTCGTAAACCCTAAAAAAGAAAAACTCAGTGACGGCGAGCTTGAAAGATTAACTCGACAATTTGCATCTAGAATTGCTGAAGTAATTGGTCCACAGAAAGACATTCCTGCTCCAGATGTTTATACAACTGGAAAAGAAATGACGCAGATTATGGACACATTTACCAAAATGAATGGAAATAATTATTCCCCAGGAACTATTACTGGAAAACCAATTCCTGTGGGCGGCTCTCTTGCACGAAATGTTGCTACAGGTTTGGGTAATGCCTATTGTATTAGAGAAGCAGCAAAAATTTTGAATATTGAACTTAAAGGCGCTAAAGTTGTACTGCAAGGATTTGGAAACGCTTCAACATTTTCTGGTGTGTATCTAGAAAAAGAAGGCGCAACATGTATTGCGGCAAGTGATTCAAAGGGCTCAATTCTAGTTCCTGACGGATTTAAAGTTCAAGAACTAATTGATTGGAAACAAAAAAACGGTTCTGTAGTTGGCTATCCAGGTAGCAAAGAAATTTCGACAGAAGAATTGCTTACAACTGAATGTGATGTCTTGGTTCCTGGTGCACTTGAAAATCAAATCACTGCTGCAATTGCAGAGAAATTAAAATGTAAAATTATTGGTGAAGCTGCAAACGGTCCTACTTTGCCTGAGGCTGATCCAATTCTTCACAAGAAAGGAGTTTTTGTTATACCGGACATCTTGGCAAATTCTGGTGGAGTTTGTATCTCTTACCTGGAATGGGTGCAGAACAACATGGGTTACTACTGGCCATTCGATGAAGTTGCAAGTAAGATGGAGGTTAAAATTGTTAAAGGCTTGAAAGACATGTACGAACTTTCTAAAAAACATAACATTGACAATAGAAGAGCTGCAATGGTCTTGGCTGTAAGCCGTGTCTTAGAAGCATTCAATCATAAAGGCATTTGGCCTTAGATTCTAAACAAAATAAGATTCGTAACAAACCAACTGCTCAATAAATCGTATTTTTCCTTTTGTAATTGAAACTAACTTCTTCTTAAACAGAAGATCAATTTTTGTTCGATGTTCGAGCAATTCAATAATTTTTTTTGTCAGGTACCTGCCCTTTCTATCACCATCTAGTAGAAGAATGAGTTTACGATATTTGGCTGCTGAATCAGCAAATTTTATCATCCCATTGAACTTATGAAACTCCAAAATTTTACCAGAATAACCCAATTTTATTAGTGCGGCAGAATCACGTTTTCCTTCAACTACCGCCGCGCTATTTTTTTGCGAGTTGAGCAGATTTATGAATTTTTTAATTTCGGCTATTTCACTTTCCGGAAATTCCATAATGGTAATAAGTTTAATATAATAACAAACTTTTGGAT
>OFBM01000007.1_pt1 | contig 23259 bp, 19 predicted proteins | sample 1520581 | NCBI WGS metagenome assembly OFBM01 (sample SAMEA3696448, study PRJEB22514) | metagenome | biome: water; feature: marine; material: hydrothermal vent | place: Pacific Ocean | collected 2014-08-15 | depth 1539 m
ACCTTTGACACCAAACCTCCAAACTGGAAAGACTGGGATTCCAGTCGCTTACCATCCTGTCGTTTTGTCGCACGGGATGGAAAATATATTTATGGCTGGGTGAGTTTGAGTCCTGCCTCCAGCACCTGAGGTTACGTTGGAGTCGCTGAGGTCAGCGTACACGTAGGTAAGGCAGGGCAAAGACAAGGAATAGGCACAGCTTTGCTCAAGGCTCTTTTTGCTGCATCTGAAAATGAAAAATACTGGACATTAACTGCAGAAATAATTTCCGAAAACAGGGCGAGCCTGGCACTGCATAAAAAATGTGGTTTCAGGGAAATTGGTTATCGGGAGAAGTTAGGACATCGGCAGGGGGTTTGGCACGATGTGATTTTGCTTGAAAAACGTAGTAAAAAAACCGGGGGTCCTGGATTGCCAACCAGAAAATGTAAATAATTCAGATTAGAACAAATACACCTTTCGTGTCTGAAGAACCTTCTCTTCATTGCTTAAAGTAAAACTATGAATATTTTTTCTGAAATTCATTGTGGTTTGCCGCGGGAAGGTCCTGGTTGTAACGAAGCAACTAAAAGAGCATTTTCAGGTATTTCAAATATTCCCACAGCCGCCAGTGTTCTTGATCTTGGTTGTGGACCAGGACTTCAGACTATAGAATTGTCTCAACTTTTGAAGGTAAGCAAGGGCAGCGTTACTGCAGTAGATCATAATGAAACGTATCTGGAGGAATTAGCTCTCAAAGTTTCTGAGCAATCAATAGATAATATAAAATGCGAAAAAGCGGATATGTGCAATTTGCATTATGCCGATAATTCTTTCGACATTATCTGGGCAGAAGGTGCAATCTACATAATTGGATTCAAAAAAGGCCTTAAAGAATGGAAAAGAATGTTGAAGCCTAACGGTATAATTGCTGTGACAGAGTTATCATGGATTGCTGATGATATTCCAAAAGAAATCTCTGAATTCTGGTCCCTTGAGTATTCAGAGATGAAATCGGTAGAAGAGAACATAAATACTGCTAATGTGTGTGGATTTCATGTTGAATCTCATTTTACGTTGCCGGAGTCAGCCTGGTTTGACGACTATTATGCACCACTGGAAATCAGGATCAATGAACTTAAAGTAAAATATGAAGATAATGAAGAAGCACAAAAAGTCCTCAATAACGAACTGAAAGAAATTGTGATGTACAAACAATATTCTGCTTACTATGGATATGAATTTTATGTCTTAAGGTCTACAAAGTAATGAAAAATCTCGTTTACAGATTTATCGTTATAACTGTCATAAGAAAATGTGCATTGAATTATCTTTCGAGCTCTAACTTGCGCACACTGCAGTTGTGACTTACGGATAGACCTTAGTCGGATTCAATAGGCCGTCCGGAGAAAGCGAGTCGGAGAATTAAAAATCACAGATCGGCTAAAGAATGTTTTGTCAACATTCACAGTAAGCATAACTCTTTCTATAATTAAAAAATGGGATTAAGACTTATATATCCAGATATTCCTTTCTGGAGAGCAGAAACAAGCCGATTGGCATTATTTATTGGTGGAATAGAGTTTGAAGATCTTCGTCCTTCTAGAGAAGAAATTGCGAAAATGAAAACTGATGGGACATTTCCTTTCGGTCAGTTTCCTGTTCTCCAAGTTGATGGGAAAACCATTGCGCAAACTGGAGCAATTGCACGTTTTTGTGGAAAACTTAGCGGACTATATCCTTCTAAAGATGAATTTGCAGCAGCAAAAGTCGATGAAGTTATAGATCTTGCCACTGACATTACCAATCAGATGAGACCAGCATTGAGGGAAAAAGATCCAAAATTGAGGATAGAGATGCGTCGGGAACTATCTAAAACTATACTGCCTCGATGGTTAGGATTTTTGGAAAAATTGCTACAAGATAATGGAGATACTGGTTTTTTCGTTGGCCATTCAATAAGTGTTGCTGATTTAGCTGTATGGCGTTTATGTGCTTGGATTTCTGGAGGAATCATTGATGGCCTCCCTGTAGACTTGTTGGACGGGTTCCCTCTTCTATCTGTTCATCAGAGTCAAATATCCAATTTACCAAAAGTTGTAGAATGGATTAAAAAAAATCACTAATAATAATTATTCCCCTAGGAATGCCTATACAATGTCAATTTAGTTGAGAAAGTAAACCTGATCCATAGAAGGAAGACTTGGTGATCAAATGACAGGTTGCGGTTCATTCGTATCCAGGTAATTACGTGCAGTTTCAATATCCTGCCTGATTTGTGTTTTAAGTTCTTCTACAGATGAAAACTTCATTTCCGGACGCAATTGTGAAAGAGGTATTACTTCCAAATATTCGCCATAAATAACTTTTTCAAAATCAAAAATAAAAGTTTCTACAGTTACCGAATTTTCACCGAATGTAGGTCTTTTACCAACATTGGTAACACCATAATGAGTTTTTCCAGCCAATTTTATTTTGCTCACATAGACGCCTTCTGGCAGAGCTAAAGTAACACCTGGCAGAATATTAGCTGTAGGAAACCCAAGATTCTTCCCCCGTTGCTCACCCTGTTCTACTTGACCATACACACTGTAATCTCGTCCCAGGTAATGTGGAATTTCAGCAAAACGATATTTCCGAATCAATTGCCGAATGAGGGTGCTGCTGACAGTTTGACTTCTTTCTTGTACAGGAGCTACCTCTTCAAGTGAAAAATTATATTTTTGACTGAGGATTTCCAGTAATTTGAAGTCTCCAGCACGGTGTTTTCCAAAACGGAAATCGTATCCTATGACAAGTTTTTTCAAATCAAAACGCTTTATTAAAAACTGAAATGCAAATTCTTCCGGACCAAGTTGTGCTAACTCCATTGTAAAAGGAATTACATGTACTTCATCAAGACCTATTTCTTCGAGTAAACGGAGTTGATGCGACGATGTACAAATTCTGGGTACAGACTGCTGAGAATGAATTATTTCCTGCGGATGTGGGTCAAAAGTTACCAGGGCACTGGTGCATCCACGGGTTTTTGCTTGCTGGACTGCGGCACTGATCAAGGCCCGGTGACCCAGGTGTATACCATCAAAATTTCCGATTGTTACAACAGAACTTGGAATATTTGCTGTATTTTTCTGGAATTTGAAGACTTGCATAAATAACTTAAGATACTGAAATTATAATATATTTTTATATTATTGTTTTGAGATGTCGTTTCAGAAAGTGTTTTGCTTCAGATGGAATTGGAAAAATCTATATCACGAGTTAGTCACTTTTTGATTGTGCAACTACGCTGCAATTTTAATCGTATTTTTACTTGACCTCTTTTCTCTGGCCTCTTCAAGCTTTTTGTCCCTTTGCTGAGAGATCTTATTTTCTCTTCCTTCGAGTTTATCCATCGGCGTAACATATCCAATGGCACTGTGTAGGCGTTTTTCGTTGTAATGCTGAATGTACCTTTCAACCAGTTCTCTTGCCTCTTGAAGAGAAAGCGGTGAGCCTGGTCGAACGCATTCGCCTTTCAAAGTTTTGTGCCAGCGTTCGAGTTTTCCGTTGCTTTGTGGATAATACGGAGATGTCCTAACATGTGTCATCCCTGATACTCGAATGAACTCTTTGAAATCCTTTGCGATGAACTGAGGTCCATTGTCCGATATTATTCTCGGCCTTGCATCAGGATATTTTTCCTTTGCCCTTTGCATGACCAGTTCAACATCGCTCTCCGTCATTGATTCTCGAATCTCATGGTGAACAATATAACGGCTGCAACCATCTAAAACACTGCAAAGATAATAGAAAGTACCTTTGATATTCAAATAGGAAATATCAATATGCCAATGTTCATGGACAGCGAGAGGTTGCACAAAACCACTTCCTTTTCTGCTCTCCTTTTTGGACCACTGTTTCATTAATCCTGCTTTGCTTAGAACACGGTACACACTGCTTGGGCTGACGGCGACAATATCTTGATCCATCATCATGTAGGTGCAGCGCCGATATCCTTCGAGCGGATTTTTATACCAAAACTTCACAATGGCCTCCCTCTCCCACTCTTCAAGCCAGTGATCGCGAGGGACAGTACCATTATGAGCATTGACCTTCCCATAGCGTGTTTTCCAATGGTAGTACTTGCTTGAAGTTATTCCAAGCCAATCCACAAAACACGGCACTTTGATCTCTGCTCTTTTTGACCATAATCCTATAAAATCCATAACAGTGTCTCTTAAATCGGGTTGAGTCCATTGGCCGTTCAGACTCCCCCAAAGTTTTTTTTAAGCCTTATATGCTCTTCCATCAGTTCAGAGAGTACTTCGTTTTTTATCTGAAGCTTTTGCTCTAAGGCCAATATCTTCTTTGCCTTAGACCGATCCTGATTCTTTTCTACTTCAAAGGTCCTTGCTCCTTGTTCAAAAAATTGCTTCTGCCAGCGATAAAATACTGTCGGACGGAGTTCGTATTGTTCGCAAATATCGGAAATAGGTATCTTCTCCAGCAGATGCTTCCTTAAGATGACTACTTTTTCTTGCGCCGTATAACTCGTTCGATTCTTACGCATTTTATTCTCCTGTTTGGGTTATCAGATTACTCTAACTCAAAACATGGAAAATTCCAATTCACGCTGAACCAATACAAAAGCACCAAAGAAAAATAAAAATAAAGTTCTAAAACCTTAAGTGTTTGGTAAAAATATACAAGCCGTAATTACTCAGAACGACTGTAAACCAGGGTCTGTGCGGTCACATATTTTACATGTGGTACTTGATACAATTTCCCGGAAATGATATCTTCTGCAGCCTGACCGTCGGTCGTATGTATGCTGTCCGTCAATATTTCACATTCACGTCCTTCCGGAGTAATTCCGAGCAAAGGAGTTCCACGCCGGAATGATTTACGGGTCAGCAATATCAGATGCTCTTCTTTTACAGCCTCAACTACATATCCGGTCAATGTTTCACCATGATCCTTGAGGTGCGGATTTTTTATGCGCTCAATTGACAGGTCAGTCCTGTTTGCCCGAAAGAAGCCATGTGTAATTTTGGTGGGCCATTTTGATTTTAATACCTTGATTTTCTTTTTATCAAATGATTCAAGCAGTCCATCGATTTTCTTAATCCACGTGCCTGAAAAATTCAGATGCCGCAAATCCAGCCTTAAAACACTCAAGCCTGTATTCTCCAGTTCCGGAAGAAAATCTAAGAGAAATAAATCTCGATGATGAAACATGAAAGTACCGTGTTGATTTTCGATGGTCGGAAACATTCTTTGGGGTTGATCACTGGGGATCAAAGTTTTTTCTATGCAATATGAGGTGTCATGTGAAAGACTATTTAAATTCAATAGCTTACGAGGTGTGTAAAACAATAGTATTCTGCCGGCAGCTAATATTTCACAGGGAACAGTCAAGATTTGACTATACTCCTTCAAGATGGATTTTGGCAACTCAGTGGAAAGAACCAAACGTTGCAGCTGCGGGCCAAAATATTTGATCCAGCGTTGAAGCCCTGTTAAATTATGGTTACCGGTTTCAACTATCAAATGGAGTGGAAGTTCCGGATGTTCCTGCCGGATCCATTCTGCAGCTCCAAGATCCTGGACGCGGATTGCGTAAAACTTTGCTAAAGGCAGACGACTCAACAGCGAAAGACTGTGCTGGAATGTTTTCTCTGTGCTGAGTATGTCCCACTGTAATACAGGTGACATTTCGGCAACAAGAGCTGCATCGATAAGTGGAAGCAGGGACTTTGTGTCTAAGCTTCCCATTCGACTCAGTGATTTGTGCTCTAAAATTACTTCACGGATTGAAGTTTTTAGGATTTGTTTTAACTGCGAGAGACTTTCGAGGTAAGTACTAAACTGCATTATTCTTCCAGCCATGCACTACACTGGTTGACACTTAATCCTGTTGCGGAAATATCATGTTGGATTCCTTGCTGATGTAACACAAGTACACGGGTCGCTAATTCCAGCCCCAGCTCAAGTTGGTGTGTAACCATCAATACGGTACCACCCTGTTGATGAAATTTCTGAAGATAATCCTGAAACCAATGAAATGAGTGTTGATCAAGTCCAGTGTAAGGTTCATCGAGGATTAAAATTTTCGGTTGGTACAACATTAAACGACCTATCATTAAACGCTTTGTCATTCCGCTGCTAAAATTACGGACTGGCAGCCGGGCAACGTGGGTCAGGTCGATTTGCTCTAAAATATTGTCAATTTTGATGTTCAGCTCGTTCACTCCATAAAGAGTTCCGAACAGACGCAAATTATCTATTGAACTGAGATCACCATACAACCTGTTTTCATGCGACAGGCTTCCAATTATATGAAGCCATTCCTGCAAGTGCTCTTTTCGATTTCTACCACGAAAAGAAATTGTTCCACGGGTGGGCTTCATCAGTGAACTGACAATATGAAGCAAAGTCGTTTTGCCTGCACCGTTATTTCCAATCAGCATCACGAATTCGCCTGCATCCAAAGAGAAACAAATGTTTTCAAGGATGGAACGAAAACCGAAACGTTTACTGACTCGTTCAAGGCTTAAGAGAGCAGACATGCTGGGGAAAAAATATAAAGGATTTTATGCTATCTCTTGATTGGATGAGCTTCATCAAAAATAAGTTCCTTTTTCTCATTCCAAATCAGGATTCGAATGAAGGTTCCAGGCTTAACTTTGGTGAATTTCCTTGATATAACTCTATATCTCTTGATTTTATATGGAATGGAAGTTTGCCTGCGAAATCGGATTTTGTTTTTGAGATTTTTCTTAGAGGAAAGATGCATTCCAGTGCGACCCCTTTGGAGCTTTTTTGATTTATTAGTAAGGTTATAACTGACACTGACTCGAGTGCCTCTTGCAGTTATCTTTAATTTTTCTACAGTTATGTTTGGATCATCTATGATCAAGGGATTTCGTTTTTTTACCGCCTTAACAGGAGAAGAAGCTTTTTGTTTGATTTTTTTATTTTTTTGTTCAACTTTACTTATTTCGGTTTGCAACTCCGAAATTTTTGTCTGAACATTTTCATTTTCAGTTTTTGACTCAGTTAATGATGCCTGTGTACTTAGAAGTTGCTGTTGTAAGGAACGAACCTTAAGCTGAAGGTTGTTGATCTGAATTTGAGTAGATGTTTTTTCAAGTTGAAACTGCTGAACCACTTGTTCACGCTGATCAAGAATTGATTTAATTTCAGAAAGTTCTTTACCTTGTCGATCTATGAGGGACTCTTGCTGTTCTTTCAGCTTCTTCTGCTTTGAAGACTGGGATAAAATCTGTTGTTCCCATTCACTGTCCTGTTGACTAGATTTCTTTAATTTTGAGATTAGACTGTTACTTCGAGTCTTTTCTTGATCGATTTGCAACTTAAACTGTTCTTGATTCTGAATGCCAGTATAATGTAGAAATGCGATTACACCGGACAATGCTGCAATAATTATAATCAAAAACCATAAAATATATTTAATATTGTTCAGGAGGAAGGCCAAAACGCGGTTTTCTCCAACAACAAAGAAGTTATGTTCCATTTTACTAATCGAATGTATTAATTTGAAGGAATTTCAAGTTCGACTCTGAGACGGTAAATTTGTCCGCCAATGTTTTCTACTGTACCAGTTAATTCTAATTCAAGCAAGGTAGCCAACAAAAAATTCATTTCAAGACCTGTTTGTTCGTAAATTGCGTCAATTTCCTCAACTCCGTCATTCAATGCTTTAAGAATCCTACTTTGTTTTTCACCCAAATCATCAGGATTTATCTTTTTGAATCCGGTCTCGCCATCAGGAGAAAGAGGAAGATTGGTTGCAGTGGCAGAAATAAGTGATAATTCCTCCAAAATATCTTCTGCACTGCTGACCAGCTTAGCATGCTGACGCGCAATCAAACTGTTAGTACCTGAGCTTGCAGCGGAATCTACCCGCCCGGGGACAGCAAATACTTCCCTGTTCTGCTCAAGTGCAAATGCGGCCGTGATTTTTGCGCCGCTTTTTTTGCGGGCTTCAGTGACTACTATTCCCATGGACAAACCACTGATTACACGGTTCCGTATAGGAAAATTTCTGGCAAGTGGCTTTACGCCCAGTGGAAATTCGGAAACCAGTGCTCCATTCTTTAATATTTCTTCAGCCAGCTTTTTATTTTCTGGAGGATAAATATGCTGCAACCCACCTGCAAGTACGGAAATGGTTTTTAATCCAAATTCCAATGCAGTTTCGTGTGCCACTGTGTCGATACCTTTCGCAAGCCCGCTTACAATAATCATGTCCGGAACATATTGTGAGATTTCTTTAACGAGTCGGCGCGTTTGTTGTTTCCCATATGCTGTGCAACCCCTGGAGCCGACGAAAGCAAGGCAAGGACTTTCTGCATGCTGTAATTCACCCTGCCAGTACAATACGCTTGGTGGAGTGGATATTTGCTGTAGCCGCAAAGGATATCCGGATGAATCAGGACAAAAAAGCCGTACTCCGGGCGATTCTTCAATGATCCGCTTTTCTATGTTAAAACTATGAGATTGCGTAGCTTTTGAAATCAGGTCCGCTAATTTTGATGAGATTTGAAACTGCTCAATCAAGATTTCAGGTCTCGTTTTCAGCAGATCCTCTACACTGCCTAAGTGCTCAATTAAATCCCGGATCTTTTTGTAGCCGATTCCGGAAATCAGGCTCAATGCCAGCCAAGACCATGCAGGATCAGATTTGTCAGGTTTAAGAACATTTTCCGTCATAGCGCTCCATTTTATGTACGTTCGCTGAGTGCACGCTCAACGTCTCGCTGAGCATCTCGCTTTTTCATGGTTTGACGTTTATCATACAGCTTTTTTCCACGTCCAAGCGCCATTTCCATTTTTATAATTCCTCCTTTGAGGTATATTTTCAGAGGTATCAATGTGAGACCTTGCTCTTTTACCTGCCCATAAAGGCGGCGAATTTCTGAGCGGTGAAGTAGTAAGCGTCTTGGACGAAGCGGCTCATGATTGTGGCGGTTGCCAAAATCATATTGAGAAATATGTGCATTCAGTAAATATACCTGCAGGCTGTCATCAACACGGCAGTAACTTTCTGCCAGATTGATTTGACCAGCACGAACACTCTTCACCTCTGTACCCAGCAAGACAATGCCGACTTCCATAGTTTTTTGTATTTCATACTCGAACCTTGCCTTACGATTTTTTGCCAGAGTTTTGGAAGCCATGTTTGTGAAAGAATTTCTATAAAATTACCTTGGAATGAATGTGAATTATAACGGTCTTACCTTCAAGGAGCAAGATTGGACAAATTCGGCAAATTTGATTTTACCCAGGTAATTGCATCATCTTCTGTCTGCAAGTCTCCGTTTAGCTGTTTTTCAAATGCCTCATTCAAAACTTCTCCCATTTCTGGTCCGGGTGACATTCCCATTGCCAAGAGGTGTCTCCCCATTAACAAAGGACGTGGTGCTTCATCACGAACATTCATCCGTTCTGCTTCAGCAAGCAGCCAGTCACCGGCATCAAAACTTTTACGTTCTTCATCAGTTAGAGTACGTCCCAAATAATCTGCCTTTGCCAACAAAACCAATTCAGGTATCCTGACACGTAAAGCCAGTCTCCTGATTGTACCGGAATTAATTCGCTCGCGCTCTTTAAAAAGCTGTATTGGACGGAGGTGTTCTTTGACCAAAATTGTAACTTGTTCAATTAAAACTCGATCATCTGTCAATCTACGCAAAAACTGTTCTGTTGGAGCAACTCCCTCGACGTCGTGAGCAGGACTTCGCCAGCGTCCCTGCAAAAATTCAGTGGTCAGCGGCTTGCCAAAATCGTGACAAAGCGCCCCAAACATCAGCTCTAAGTCCAGTTTTCCATTACCTTTTCTTAAGTCTGCTGCCTCGTCCAAAACAAGCAGAGTGTGTGTCCATACATCTCCTTCAGGATGCCATTTTGGATCTTGCGGGACTCCAATTAGTGCTTTCAGTTCTGGAAAATAAGCTAAAATGCCTAGAATATTGGCGGCCTCTAGACCAATTGAAGGTCGTTTTGCTATTAGCAGCAGTTTACGGAATTCTTCAAAAATCCGTTCCTTGGATAACTCTGCAAGGTCCAGTGTTTTGCATAATTGCACAGTTTCAGGCGCAATTTTAAATTCCAGACGTGCCGAAAACTGCATTGCTCTCAATACCCGCAAAGGATCCTCCGCAAATGCAGGTCCAACATGCCTTAATATTTTGTGCTTTATGTCTCCTAAACCATCAAATGGATCGAGCAATGTTTTGGTTAACAGATCATAACCGATACTGTTGACTGTAAAGTCACGGCGAGAAGCTGCTTCACGATAGCTCATTGTAGAATCAGGCGTTACCATAAATCCGCGATGTCCTTTTCCAGTCCTGCTCTCACGTCTGGGCAGACTAAAATCATATTCTGCACTTGAGGTTTTAAGTTTCAGCACACCGAAACTTTTTCCAACAGCATGAATATTTCCAAAATTCCGGAGTACGGATTCCAGTACTTCCGGACTAATTCCGAATATTTCCACATCAAAGTCTTTTAAACTTTTGCGGCCCATACAATGGTCCCTCACCGCACCACCGACTAGAATACTGCGTCCTTCGGATTTGGCAATGGCATTTGCAATTTTTATTAGTTCAGGAGGAGTTGACAGGAGGGGCATTAAGTTTTTCAGGTTTAATAAATCATTTCGTCGTCAAACATATTTTGTTTCAAACAAGTCAATAATAATATTGTTCCGGAATGGTTTGGATTAGCTTAGCAGTTGAAGAATTGATTAAGTCCGAAAGACTTTTCTAAGCAATTTATGTTAATAGTGTTTAAGTTGAACCGGATACTTATTATTAGCTGCGTTTCAATAGTTCATCAAAATATTCTATGGTTGGCTTCAGGCCTTCTTTGAGTTTTATTTCAGGTTCCCAGCCAAGTTTTTCTTTAGCCAGCGTGATGTCCGGTTGACGTCGCTCCGGATCATCCGGTCTCGCTTCCACTTTCACAAGCTTGGAGCTGGAATTAGTCATTTTCAATACTGTTTCAGCCAACTCAATCATAGTAAACTCGCCAGGATTCCCTGTATTCACCGGTCCAGTAAAATTTTCTGTGTTCATCATTCGATACATTGCATCTACCAATTCTGTCACATAACAAAAACTGCGACTTTGCAGTCCATCTCCATGGATGGTGATGGGTTCACCTTTGAGCGCTGCAACTATAAAATTGCTGACGACTCTGCCGTCTTCGGGATGCATTCTGGGACCGTATGTGTTGAAGATACGCACGATTTTTACATCAACCTGACTTTGCCTGTGATAGTCCATCATTAAAGTTTCTGCCACACGCTTTCCTTCATCATAGCAGCTTCGCAAACCAATCGGATTGACGTTACCAAAATAACTCTCCGGTTGTGGATGTACCTGCGGGTCACCATAAACCTCTGAAGTTGAAGCCTGCAAAATACGGGCTTTTAATCGTTTTGCCAAACCCAGCATGTTGAGTGTACCCATGACATTAGTTTTTACAGTTTTTACAGGATTGTACTGATAATGAATTGGTGATGCAGGGCAGGCCAGGTTGAAAATCCAATCCACTTCTAAAAGAATAGGTTTCACAATATCGTGACGGATCAACTCAAAATTTGTCTCATCTGAAAGCTGACTGAGATTTTCTTTGCTTCCAGTAAAAAAATTGTCAATTGCAATAACCTCGTGTCCTTCATCAATCAGGCGGTCACAAAGAAATGACCCTACAAAACCGGCGCCACCGGTAACTAGAACTTTTTTCATTTGAATAATCTCTGTGAATTGTGAAAAAGTACAAGGATCATTATATCCTGATATAATAGCAAGGTACAAGGAAGTCCGGAGTGTAAAGGACTAATAATCCAAAATTTCGGCATGAGTCAGATTTGTTGTAGGTAGAATTTGTTCAACCAGAGATTAAGAAAACTTTACAGGCAATCTGAAATAGCATTGCGACTTCTTTAGAGTCAGATTATTATTTGCTGATAGAATCCTGCTTATAAACGTAGAATTAATTACTGAAAAAAGCGGTATCAGGATGTCGCTTGAATAACATGTTGTATAACCAAGCGTTGAACGGGAATTTACGAAAATGTTAATCGAGTAAATCCCTGAAAACTTTGCTGAGAAATTTCATTATCGAAGGAGGAATTATGTTGACTGAAGAAAGACAAAAAGATTTAGAAACCGCAATTCAGCAAATTGAACGCCAGTTTGGAAAAGGTTCTATCATGAAAATGGACGGCTCGACTGTGGGGCAATACCCTGCAGTGAGTGCCGGTAATTTGGCGTTGGACATTGCACTGGGCATAGGAGGTTTACCTCGAGGACGGATAATTGAAATTTATGGTCCGGAAGCATCTGGTAAAACAACTTTAGCCTTGTGTGCGGTTGCGGAGATTCAAAAAATAGGTGGAATAGCTGTTTTCATAGACGCCGAACATGCGTTTGACCGAAACAATGCCAAAACTCTGGGTGTTCAGGTGGAAGATCTCCTACTGGCCCAACCAGACTATGGCGAGCAGGGTCTTGAAATTGCGGAGCAGCTTGTGCGCGTCGGCAAAGTTGATATGGTTGTTATAGATTCTGTCGCTGCCTTGGTACCAAAAAATGAGCTGGAAGGAGATATGGGTGATTCTCATATGGGGTTGCACGCACGTTTGATGTCACAGGCACTTCGCAAATTATCCGGTGTAATATCCAAATCAAATACTATTTTCATTTTTATAAATCAGCTTCGTTCAAAAATTGGAGTGGTTTTTGGAAATCCGGAAACAACGACTGGTGGAAATGCCCTCAAATTTTATTCCACTGTACGCCTGGATGTCCGGCGGGCCAGCCAGATTAAGAGCGGAGATGAAGTAAAGGGGCACAGGATGAAAATCAAGGTGGCAAAAAATAAATTGGCGCCGCCGTTTCGTATTGCAGAAGTTGATTTGATCTATGGAGTTGGAATATCCAAAATGGGAGTTTTAATCGATTTAGCTGTGAATGATGAAATTGTGCAAAAGAGCGGAACATGGTTCTCTTTCGAGAAAGACAGATTGGGACAGGGACGCGAAAACTCGATCAAGTTTTTAGAAGAAAATCCTGAAATTGCAGACACCATCAATCTCAAAGTAAGGGAAATTCACAATCTTGATTTTTCAGACACAAGCGAAGAAACGCAGGAAACTGCTGAAGATGAATGAGTACTTGCGACTCTCTGCCGGATCAATCGAAACGCCCACAAAAAAGTGCAGAGGACTTTCTTAATGGAAGTATTGGGCTTTTTTCTGCGGAAGAAGCTCTTTCAGATGGCATTATTCTGGTTGATGTACGTACGGCAGAGGAATTTGCCAAAGGGAGTATTCCTGAAGCTCTGAGCCGTCCATTGTTTGATAACATGGAGCGTGCAGAAATTGGAACAATATACAAACAGATTGGCAGGGATGCAGCAGTTGACAAAGGTTTAAAGATTATTGAACCGAGACTGCAGCAATTCTTAAAGTCGCTTTTAGATTTAAAATCCCATCAACTAGTCATATATTGTGCCCGCGGCGGAATGAGATCTGCTTCTGTTGTCAGGCTGTTACAGCATCACGGATTCCGGGCTGCACAAATGCAGGGTGGATATAAGAGGTTTCGGCAATATGTGCTGCAACAGCTTGAAAGCCCAATGCCGCCTTTCATTGTCCTGCATGGTCAGACGGGTGTGGGAAAAACCTTGCTCCTGAATAAACTGCCGGATCATATAGATTTGGAAGGTCTGGCAGGGCATCGAAGTTCTTTATTTGGTGCCATAAATAAAACTCCTCGGTCACAGAAAAACTTTGAAGGACTCCTTGTTCAAAAATTGAGAACACTTCCAGAGGCTCTACCTCTGTTTGTGGAAGGAGAGAGCCGTAAAGTCGGGCAGGTATTTCTTCCATATTCTCTCGCGAATGCGATGAAATCCGGGATGCTGGTGCTGTTGAGTGCATCTATGAATACCAGGATCAGCCGTATAGTTGAGGAGTATCAAATTTGTGATGAACAGAGTTTTCGACAAGTTGATTCAATTTTAATTACATTACGTGTGTCACTTGGAAAGCTTAAAGTGGATCAATTACGCCTGTGGCTCAAAAAAGAAGAAATTGAAAAGATAGTGCACATGCTTTTGGTAGATTATTATGATCCTCTCTACATGCATTCAATGAGTTCATACCAATATGTACTAGAGTTGTCTGCAGAAGACTTGAATCTGGCTGCGGTTGAATTAATTCATTTTCGAGATGAAGTGATCAAAAGTCATTAATTATTTAAAATGTTTTTAGCGGCACGATCCATCAAATTAACTTTTCTAAAATAATCCTGAAATGAGAAGATCAAATTCTTTATTTTACCTGATATTTACCATAATATTGGTTTTTCAGGTTGCGAGTGGATTTGCAGAAAGTCGGGAAAATGTTGCTACAGTAAAGACACATTCCGGCTCATTCCCACTACCCATCCCAACACTTCGGTTACCAAGCCATCCGGTAACTCCGTTGGTTACAGTTCCTGATGCAGTCTTTCCGGAGCTTCCTGACTGGCATTACTCTCGTTTTATTCCAGAAGATCCAAGCTGGCTTGACAGTGCGGGCAAATTTTACAAAGAAGGTCTAATCTATTTGTTTCGTGGAGACTTGAATGTTGCTTTTAAGAGGTTTCAGTCAGTAACAGATAATTATCCGGAAACGCCATGGTTCGCTCCGTCTTTGTTTTGGCAGGCTCAAATTTTATCGAAGCGGAAGGAATATGTTCCAGCAGGAAAAATACTGACTGTATTCCTTGACTCTCTCAAACAGGGTAAAAGTTCAGAACGATATATTGATTTTCAAAATTTCAGCCGCTACACATTGGCCTGGCTGGCCCTGAAGCAAAAAAAATACAATGAAGCACTGGAAATAATTGAGAAAAATAAAGAGGTGATCAGTGTTAAAAAAATACGTATTCAGCTTCTTTTTTTGAAGTACCTGATACATGTTCAGTTGAAGCAGAGTGATTTAATATTTGAAGTAATTGATGATTTGATCCAATTGTTTCCATATGATTTTGAACATGTAGTGCGTCTGGCTGAATTTTATTTTGTTGAAAACCGCTGGCAGGAATTAGCGGATTTAGTTGAAGCACAAGCTCGGGAGCAGGTATTTTACAATGATCCTCGAATGGAACACTTCTTGTGGCTGGGCGTGGCTGCAGAAATGCGTTTGAAACACTGGAATAAAGCCAAAAAACGGTTACAGTCTCTTGAGAAGTTTGGTGTCCGCAGTCCTGACAAAATTGCTTTGGCCTATTTAAGGCTTAATCTTTATACAAATCAAATTGAAAGTTCCTGGAGGAATTGGTTTAAAATACAGGATGATATTGTCCGGGAAAAAGCATTGCGAGAATTAATTCACCATGCAGTTAAAACTGAAGAGTTTCTCTTTTTGATTAAGAAACAGCCGGAGCTGAAGTCGGTTACTCAATATTGGCGTGAGTGGCAGGGGGAATTAGAACTAATATATGCATATCTTTATTTGCGCCAAGGGCAGATAAAAAAAGCAAAGCAATTTTTGCTGTGGGCACAAAATAATTTGAAGCAGGAGTCAAATCAGGTGCCTTTGATTGTTAAGGAGGAAAGTCTTTACCTGGGTACTGTGATAGAACTGCTGCTAAAAGACCATCAGAAAGCGTTGCAGCATTTGAAACAACTGCTGGCAGAGTATGCAGGCTCAGAACGTCAGTCGGATTACTATTTTTGGTACGGGGTTTTATTGTATGAACTGGAAAAGAGTTACTTGCAGACAATCATGGCAATGCGACAGGTTGATCGGGAAGGTGAGCGGGATGATGATCGCTTGTTTTTACTCGGCAAGGTAAATCATGATCAGCAGAAATGGAGAGCGGTAATCTCGGCTTTTGCAAAATTACAGAAGCTGCATCCAGGTTCCCAATTCCTTGAAGAAGGGCTTTATCTGCAGGCTCAGGCTTTTTTTGAACTAAAGCAGTACAATTCAGGTCTGGAAATATTAAATGAACTGCAAAACACTTTTGGTCAATTGAAAAAACCTGTAAGAGCGGTTCATTTACGGGTGCAGATTCTTGTGGCAATGCAAAGATATGAGCAAGCTGATGATGTTCTTCAGCGTATGATTGAGGAGAATTCAGACTTTTCACTGATAAAATTGAGGGTTGAAGTATTGAAGTACATCAAAGACCCCAGACGGATACTGAGTGTGACAGGTGTCGGACTGGAGCTTTCAACCAACAAAGATCAGGGCTTCCTTTACTTTCATCGGGCAAATGCTCTTTTTGATACGAAAAAATATGAAGAAGCAAACACATATTACACTTTGGCATTAAAAAATCCTCCAAAAGACACTAGACGAGTTATCAATTACCGGATCTTGAAAATTCAGTATGAATTGGGGCGCATTCCAGAATTACTGCAAGGTGCAGATCTGTTTTTGAAAGTGAGTCGGGACGATTTTTACAGTTATGAAATTCTGCATATGCTCAGCAATTATTTTCTGGAAAAGAAACAAAGAGAAAAGGCCTTCTCTTATTTAAAGCAGCTTGTAGCCAACTATAAAAAATCAGTACGTAAAGTAGAACTTGCTCCTGAAAAGAGATTGGAGCAGATTGTTCTAATTGGTCAACTTTATAACGAATTGACTAACTATGAGTTGGCTGAACGCTGGCTGAATCAGGCATTAAAATCGATGGAAACAGTTGAAGAAGGACGAAAAAAATGGCAACTGCATATTTTCAAAGAAAAAGGGTTTGCTCTCTATAAATTAGGCAAACATCGTCAAGCTCTGGCTGCCAGTCTGAAAGTTCTTTATCTGGACCGTAGTTTGTCTAATCAGCAAAGATACGATCTCAATTTGCGAATTGCATCAAGTTATGTGCAACTAAAACGCACTAAAGAAGCGAGGTCGATTTACCTGAAAATGCAAAAAATATTTAAAGATACAGTCCGTCAAAAAGAAATTGAAAAACTCCTGAGAAGCTTGATGAATCAATAATGATATGCTCCAATGGTTCCAACCAGGATGTCTGAATTGATCTAAGCCGGAGCCAATTTTCATTATTGCTTTATGGAGTCAGAATTTTCATGAGGAAACGAACTATAATGACATCCATATGGGGGTTAATATTTTTCTGGTCAAAATGTTTCACGTGAAACAATAATGTTATGGATTTTAAAATCATTGCCATTGATGGTCCTACCGGTGTTGGGAAAAGTACAATTGCCCGTCAACTTGCGGAAAAACTTTGCTGTTTGTATGTTGATACCGGAGCAATGTTTCGCTGCCTTGCTTTGTGCTGGGGGAAGCATGGTTGTCCGGAAAGTGATGACTCACTGCAAGAGTTGGGTGATCAGACCAGGATAGTATTTAAACATAAAAATGTAATTTGCAATGGTAAAGATGTAACTGATGAAATTCGGACAGAATTGATTTCCAGTCTTGCTTCAAAAATCAGTAGTTTTTCCTCAATCCGGGAAGTGATGAAAAAACAACAGCGCACATTAGTTGAAGAAGTCCGTAAGTCAGAAAGTTACCTGGGCGCCGTATTGGAAGGTCGAGATATAGGCACAGTTGTTTTTCCAGATGCGGAATTTAAGTTTTATGTTGATGCCTCTCCGGAGATACGTGCAAAACGTCGGATGCTGCAACTGCAGGAACGTGGTGAAAATGCTAATTTTGAAAAAATATTAACAGCTCTTCGTAAACGGGATTTTCAAGATCAAAACCGTAAAGTTGCTCCACTGAGACCTGCGGAGGATGCATTAATTGTGGATACAGGGAATCTGAGTGCAGACCAGGTATTGGAGCATTTAGTTGCCTGTATTGGAGAAGAGAAAAATGTCAGCTAGTCTGGTGTTCAATCCTTAAAAAACCAAAGAATTTATTTACAAAGGTGATGTCATGAAAGCAGTTATTCTTGCGGCTAATCGAAGTAACAGATTGAGTCCGTTTATTGAAACCCGCTGTAAGCCCATGATTCGAATTGCGGGGCAATATATTCTTGAAAATACGATTTGTTTCCTCAAGGAAGCAGGGATTAACGACATTGTGCTTGTAGTCAATCATCAGCAGGACCTTGTCCGCCGGTATTTTGGCAGTGGCAAAATACTTGGAGTGAATCTTGAGTATGTTGTTCAGGATGAACTTCAGGGAATTGGTCAGGCCTTGAGTCTTTGCCAGTCGTCATTGGAGAATAAACCATTTTTGCTTGTTTATGGTGACGTAATGACTGATTACAACCCCTTTTTATCCATCCTGCAAACTTACTCTGAGATGGACAGGGAAGTTGCCTTGATTGCTTTACCGGAGTCTTCAAAAGAGTTTGGCAATGTCTATCTGGATCATGAAATGAAAATCAGCCGTTTGGTTGAAAAACCAAAGGCAAATCAGGCAAATTATGTTTTTGCAGGAATGTTTGTTTTGTTTCCGAAAATTTTTTCTTTGTTGGAGGAGCATCAGAATGATATTTCCCAATGTTATGGGCAAATGATTGAAACCAGCGGGCTACAGGCTTGTTTGTGGGAAAAAGGATGGATTGATATGATTCATCCCTGGCATATTTTGGAAGCAAATCGGATGTTGATGAGTTCATGGGAAACTGCTGAAATTGATTCTACCGCAAGATTGCTGGGACAAGTGCATCTCGAAGGGTCTGTCCGGATTGGGCCGAATGTTACTGTAGAATCCGGAACCATACTTAAGGGTCCTTGTTATATAGGTTCCAATTCATATGTGGGGAATAATTCCCTCATACGTAATTACAGCGCGATTGGTCCGGACTCAATTGTAGGCTATGGATCTGAATTGAAAAATTGCGTGTTGTTTGGAAACAATGACGTAGGCCGTCTTTCATTCGTCGGGGACAGCGTTCTGGGAGAAAACGTCAAATCTGGTTCCGGACTGACGACGGTCAATCACACAGTCGATTATAGTCGAATAACCTGCAAGTCCAACTCAGGATCAATAGAAACCGGCCTGACAAAGCTTGGAGTATTCATTGGTGATAATGTATCCATTGGAGCCCGTCATACTCTTGGGCCGGGTACAATTGTGGAGTCAGGAAAAATCGTTGCTGATAACATTACTCTCTAAATCAAGCTCTTAAAACTTAAAATCCGGTAAGGCAAAAAATGTGTGGCATCAGCGGCATTGTTCATTCTGAAAATATTGGTAGAAATTTATTTAATTCAATTCGCAACTTGGAATATCGTGGATACGATTCTTGCGGAATGGCCTTGCTGCGACAAGGAGCACTTGATTTGCGAAAAAATGTTGGGGGAATTGATGAAGTCAACTCATTGGAAAAATTGGATCAAATGCAGGGGAGCATCGGAATTGCTCATACGCGTTGGGCAACACACGGAGGAGTAACTCAGGAAAATGCCCATCCCCACCTTTCTCCAAACAAGCAGTTTGTAATTGTACACAACGGTATTATTTCAAATTACCAGGAATTGCGGGAGCGGATGCTTAGTCAAGGTGTTGTTTTTGAGTCATTGACTGATACAGAAGTTTTCGTCAACTTGTTGGAGGAATCATACTCAAACAGCAAAGATATAGAACAAGCTTTTTTAGCAGCACTTGATCAAATCGAAGGTTCATTTTCTATAGTCATGCTGTCAGCGCATGACCCGGAACACTTGTATTGTGTAAAAAAAGAGTCACCTCTGTTACTGGGACTGGGAGAGGGTTGTAATTATGTCGGTTCAGATCTCAATGCTTTTTTGGAATACACCAGGAAGGCGGTAGTTCTGGATGATGGAGAATATGTTGTTTTAGGCCGGAATGATTATAAAATACGTAAATTAAAAACTCGTGAACATGTCGAAAAAAATGTTTTACACATTGATTGGGATGTGGAAACGAGTAAAAAGGGTGGATATTCCCATTACATGCTCAAGGAAATATTCGATGAACCGCAGACAATACGGCAGGCATTGAAAATTCCGCATGACCAAATTTCAGAATTGGCCTTGATGTTTAAGGAAGCTACACGTGCCTACCTGATGGGTGTGGGGACAACTTATTATGTGGCGAACATCAGTCAGTATTATTTTTCAACTTTGGCAAATCGATACTACCCGGCGTTGAGTTCTGACGAGTTTTCTGTAGTAAGTGTTGAATCCGGAGATATGGTGCTGGCACTTTCCCAATCCGGAGAAACCTATGATACAAAATCATCGTTGGAGTATGCGAAGCTTCATGGTGCGCAAACCGCGGCGGTTGTAAATGTGATGGGGTCGGCAATCAGTATGATGGTAGATCAGGTTATTATGCAGGGTTCCGGTCCGGAAATATGTGTTGTTTCCACAAAAGCTGCTTTGGCTCAAACCTTCATTATGCTGAGAGTAGCCTTGGAACTGGGGCGGATGCGGAAACATATTTCGCAGGATGTTTATCAAAAACATCAGCGGGAGTTGGAGATATTTCCGCAAATGGTTGACCAAATACTCAATGAACAATCCGGATTCGTACGCAACATAGCAAGGACTACAAGTCATGTAGAGCATTGGTTATTTCTCGGCTGCGGAATTTATTATCCTGTGGCCATGGAGTCTGCTTTGAAAATGAAAGAAATTACTTATCAACATGCAGAAGGAATGCCTGCCGGATTTCTTAAACACGGGACTCTGTCGATGGTTGAACCGGCTTTACATTCACTGTTTTTTGTACCGCTTCCGGAACAAAAAGATTTACATGACCGTACTCTTATTGCTATGGAACAAGTTAAAGCTCGTGGAGGTACTGTGATTGGAATCATGTTTCAGGGTGACAAACACGCCCAGTCAGTAACCGATCAAGCATTACTGCTACCTCAGATGAGTGCTATATGCGCTCCAATGGCACAAATGATTATGGCACAGATGTTTGCATACTATGCTGCTTTGGACTTGGGACGTAATATTGACAAGCCCAGAAATTTGGCTAAATCTGTAACAGTCGGTTAATCGGCTTTCCTCAGCTATCTTTTTTAATGTTTGCTAATTAGAATGAAGATAGTATCCTCCCTTTTAATAAGTTCTCTTTTTCCTGCAAACAAATGACGATTGAGCGTATACAAGGAACGGATGGTATTCGCGGCATTGTCCGCCTGGCAGAGGATTGTTCCGGTTCGGATCCAATTTCTGTTTTTCTACATGAAGCTGTACTGACTGAAGAGTTTTTTGAGTTGTATACCTACGCTTATTGTCAGGAACTGCTTGAAGCTGATTTTGCGTCTGCAAATGATCTTGCTGTAATTGGATGGGATCCGAGAGATATGAGCGGCAGTTTCAATCACTCCGCTATCCGAGGAATCAGGAAGGCAGGTCTTACTGCGGTAGTTGTAGATATTCTACCTACTCCAGCCATTTCTCTTTACCAGCTACACGTTGGTGCTGCTTGTGCTTTTGTACTTACAGCATCTCATAATCCTGCAGACCAGAATGGGATCAAAATCTTTATTGGGCATTCCAATCTGAAATTATTTCCGGAAGATGACAAGCGCTTGACTCAACGTTGCCTGAGTTTAAATTTTGAAAACCTTCGATCCGCTCCCTTAATTGGAGAATTGCGCAATGATCATGCAGCTGCCCGGAAGTTATTTATAGAATTTATGGCAGATCCGCAAAATCATTGGTTAAACATAGATTCATTAGCAGGTGCTAAAATAATCGTTGATGCAGCAAATGGTGCTTTTTCACCCTTAATTGAGGATTTGCTGAACTATGAGTCAGCTGATTATATTTTTACTAACTGTGACCCTGCCCAGGGAATTAACGTTCGTTCCGGTGTAGCAGATCTTGAAGGTGTATCTTCTATTTCTGCTGATGAGATCGAAAATGGTTTGTATTCTGGATATGAAACTTTAGAGAAGATGCTGGCGAGTGGCCGTGAACAAAAGGAAAAGCTGCTCAACAACTCAGGCCAGGTGCTGGGTTTTGTTTTTGATGGTGACGGTGATCGTTGTTTTTTACTGTGCTATGATCCGTTTCAAGATTGTGTGTTGGTAGTTGGTGGCGACACGCAAGCCTTTTTTCAGGCTAAATTGCTGCAGCAAAACTACAGTTGGAATCAAGTACCACTGTTTGTGAATACTGTCGAAAGTGATCTGGAAGCTGGACGGGCAGTACAACAGATTGGTTTTGAAACAATGCAGTGTGCAGTTGGTGACAAGTGGATTTTGTGGCAGTCATGTTTTTATGACTGGCAGGCAAAACTGGAATATTATCTAAACAAAATTGCTGCATCTGAATTCAGGATTTTGCAGGAGCAAGTTAGAACAAGGCTGGAGCAGATGGTTCAAAGTACTAAATTTGACGCTTTGTCTGCAACCACGACTTTTATGTCTCTTGAAAAATGGGTTAGTAATAATATTGGGGATGAACTGGTGAATAGCGCGTACGACCACGTATGCCAGCAGCAGAATAATATTTTTGCAATCGGCAGTGAAGAGTCCGGTCATATTATTACTTTAGCTGAAATGAACTCCGGTCACTTAACCCGCCCGGTATTTATCGGCAATGGATTGAAATGCGCCCTGAATAGTCTGGCGGCAATTCAGGCTTTACGTATCGTAAAAAATACTCCTGAATTCTTTGAATGGCTGAAATGTCCCTTTCCTTCCGGATTTCAAAAAAGTCTTCCGGTTTATTATGTTGACAAATCCTTGCTGGATGAAGGATCTGTGCTGCGTACTGAGCTGGAGGAATTGTTACTGGCAAACTTAAACTGGCCGGAAATGGAAGTTGAAATTGTGAAACGCCAGGAGGAACCAGAAATGCTGCTGCTGAATGTTTTAGAAAATGGACTTCCAGCAGCGGCTGTATTTGTCCGGAATTCCGGAACTGAGGATAAAATGGCGCTTTATCTCCGGGGAAGCAAGGAACTCAAAGTACACCTGGAAAGTCTTGCGGATAAAATTTATCCCTTTTTGTTGTTGTCGTTTAAAAATAAAAATAGTCCTATGGCACAGGCCGAACAATTGGTTTTGCTCCGCTTGAAAGATGGAGCAAAACAGGTAATCGATTTGAGCTTTGAACAATTTGCTAAGATCTCCCTGAATCGACTGCTTCACGAAATGAGCTCACGTCAGCAACTGATTAAGCAGGAAGGAGACACTTGGTCCATCACGGAAACTGGAAGGATATGTTTGAATCATACTGAACGTTCAGAATGATTATCTTTAATCAAGGATTTTTCTGAACGTTCAGAAAACACATGTCATCTAAATAGTTTAATTATTTTCTCCAAAAAGAAGAGAGGATTCTTCAATTGACTTAGGG
>OFBM01000008.1_pt1 | contig 21136 bp, 21 predicted proteins | sample 1520581 | NCBI WGS metagenome assembly OFBM01 (sample SAMEA3696448, study PRJEB22514) | metagenome | biome: water; feature: marine; material: hydrothermal vent | place: Pacific Ocean | collected 2014-08-15 | depth 1539 m
ATGATAATTAAATATCGATAAATAATTGTATTAAAATCTTGTGAGTTTTTATCTAAAGATGGGTTTAAATTTAGCGAATAAAGATGTTCGTTCTTAAAAATATAAAATTTAGCGAATAAAGATGTTCGTTTTTAAAAATTTAAAAACAAGGAGATAAAGTGAAAATAAGTAAAAGTATAAGTAATATCGCATTAGCTGCTGGCTTAGTTGCAAGTTCAACTGCATTTGCAGCTGATACAATCAAAGTCGGTGTGCTACACTCACTGTCAGGCACGATGGCAATTAGTGAGACAACATTGAAGGACACTATGTTAATGTTGATCGAAGACCAAAACAAAAAAGGTGGTGTTTTAGGGAAACAATTAGAAGCGGTTGTTGTTGATCCTGCTTCAAATTGGCCTTTATTTGCTGAGAAGGCACGTGGACTAATTGAAAATGATAAAGTTGATGCTATCTTCGGTTCTTGGACATCGGTATCAAGAAAATCAGTATTGCCTGTCATTGAAGAGTTAAATAGCGTATTTTTCTACCCAGTTCAATATGAAGGTGAAGAGTCGTCTAAGAATGTTTTCTATACTGGTGCAGCACCAAATCAACAAGCGATTCCAGCTGTAGACTATCTAATGAATGATATTGGTGTTGAAAGATGGGTGTTAGCAGGTACTGACTATGTATATCCACGTACAACTAATAAAATTCTAAAAGCATATCTAAAATCAAAAGGCGTGACGTCATCTGATATTATGATTAACTACACACCGTTTGGACATTCAGATTGGCAAACAATCGTTTCTGATATTAAAACATTTGGATCTACCGGCAAAAAGACTGCTGTAGTTTCAACTATTAATGGCGATGCGAATGTACCTTTCTATAAAGAGCTTGGTAATCAAGGTGTTTCGGCATCTGATATCCCAGTTATAGCATTTTCAGTAGGTGAAGAAGAATTATCTGGCTTAGATACGGCTCCACTCGTTGGTCATCTTGCTGCATGGAATTATTTCATGAGCGCTGATGCTGTTGAAAATGATGAGTTTATTGCTAAATGGAAGGCTTTCATTAAAGATGATAAGCGCGTAACAAATGATCCAATGGAAGCTCACTATATTGGTTTTAATATGTGGGTTAAGGCTGTTGAGAAGGCTGGCACTACTGAAGCTAATGCGGTTCAAGATGCTATTATTGGTGTAACTACGCCTAACTTAACAGGTGGTGTATCTGCCATGATGCCTAATCATCACATTACTAAGCCAGTATTAATCGGAGAGATTCAAGCTGATGGCCAGTTTGAAACTGTTTGGTCTACAGAAGGTTTGGTTGCTGGTGATGCATGGTCTGACTTCTTACCGGGCTCTAAAGATCTGATTGCAGATTGGAGAAAGCCTTTAAGTTGTGGTAACTATAATGTTAAAACAGCAAAGTGTTCTGGTCAGAACTACTAAGATCATATAATTGATCAATAAAAGGGTGTTATTGCAAAATAACACCCTTTTTTTATAACGGTTAAAAAAAACATGAAGATTTTTTCATACATTCTAGTATTGATTGTTAGCCTTGTATTCTCATCTCAGAGTTTGGCAGGTAATGATGACTTTCAAAATACTATTAATCAATTAACTACAAAGAAACTTCGAACAAAGTTACTAGTTGTTGAGCGGATTATTCAGAATGATAGCCCTAAGGTTGAGTTTGTACTTGAATCTCTATTAGAGGGAAAAGTTTTCTATATTAAAAGTAATAAAAAAGTTGTTTATGCTATTAAGGAAAATAAAGAGTATTTAGCTAAAGATTTATTAAATGGTAATTCTTTCGGTAAGTTCTCAAAACGCCAACTAAAGAAAGTTGGCATTAATAATAGGATACGTCAAAAAATAAAATTTGGGCTTTCAATGTTAAGCCTTACTCATCTTGACGAGTCGGTTAGGTTGAAAGCGGTAAAAAATACATATAAAGACATCAATATTAATGTGTTTAAAAGGATAAAAGTATTGATTAAAGATGAGAAGAGTGAAAAAGTTCGCGATTCGATGCTGGTCTTAATGAATATATATCAATTAAACGATAAAGATCCATCCATTAGAATAAAAGCCATTAAGGGGTTGAACGGAAATCTAGAGCCAATTGTTAAGAATAAACTAACAAAATCTCGAGACAATGATCCAAACTCGGAAGTAAAGCTGGAAGCGAAAAAAGCATTAAATAGCATTGATTCAAAAATTGGTTTTTTTAAAAACTTAGAGACAATATTCTTTGGCGTTAGTTTTGGATCAGTGCTTATCTTGGCTGCTATTGGACTTTCTATTACTTTCGGTGTGATGGGTGTTATTAACATGGCACATGGTGAGTTGATTATGCTGGGTGCTTATACAACCTATGTTATTCAGTTATTAATGCCGAATCATATTGAAATGTCAATATTTGTTGCTATTCCGGCAGCGTTTGTTGTATCAGGTCTTGTTGGGATACTCATTCAAATTGGCATTATTAGACATCTACATGGCAGACCTTTAGAAACCCTTCTTGCTACATTTGGTGTGAGTTTAGTATTACAACAGGTTGTTCGAAGTGTATTCTCTCCGTTAAATAGATCAGTAGAAACACCGGAATGGATGTCGGGCGCTCTAGAGATTAATGGCATTTTATCGTTAACTTGGAATCGACTCTACATTATCGTTTTTTGTTTAATAGTGTTTGCGGCGCTTGTAATGGTTTTAAAGAAAACTTCATTAGGCCTTCAAGTAAGAGCAGTATCGCAAGATAGAGACATGGCGAGAGCTATGGGTGTTCGCTCGAATTGGGTAGATGCTATGACATTTGGGCTTGGATCAGGTATTGCTGGTATTGCAGGTGTGGCTTTATCTCAGTTAACTAATGTTGGGCCAAATCTAGGGCAAGCTTATATTATTGATTCTTTTATGGTTGTTGTTTTTGGTGGTGTTGGTAACTTATGGGGTACATTAATTAGTGGATTTGGTTTGGGCATTATTAATAAATTTATGGAGCCTTGGGTTGGTGCAGTATTAGCCAAAGTTTTAATCTTAATCTTTATTATTTTGTTTATTCAAAAGCGGCCTAGAGGGTTATTCCCTCAGAAAGGCAGATCTGCAGGAGATTAAGTTATGTTTTTTTCAAAAATTTTAAATAACGATACTGGTGGCAAAATATTTTTATCAATATTACTAGCCGTGACAATTTTAATTCCATTGTTGAATATTATGGTATCTCCAGAAAGCCCATGGCACCTATCAACCTACACTGTCACCATTATAGGTAAGTATTTAACCTATGCGCTCTTAGCGATTGCTGTGGATCTTGTTTGGGGGTATTTAGGAATCCTTAGTCTAGGACATGGCGCATTCTTTGCATTGGGTGGATATGCGATGGGGATGTATTTGATGCGACAAATAGGAGAGAGAGGTGTTTACGGAGATCCAATTCTTCCTGACTTTATGGTGTTTTTAGATTGGAGTGAATTACCATGGTTCTGGCATGGTTTTGATCAATTTTGGTTTGCAATGATTATGGTGGCTTTGGTTCCAGGGATATTGGCATTTGTGTTTGGCTGGCTAGCCTTTAGATCAAGGGTAACTGGCGTATATTTATCTATCATGACGCAAGCGCTAGTTTATGCATTAATGCTTGCATTTTTTAGAAATGAATTGGGCTTTGGCGGCAATAATGGTTTGACAGATTTTAAAGACATTTTAGGTTTTAGTTTGCAATCAGATTCTACTAGAGTTGGATTGTTTGTTGCTTCTTCTATTGCTTTAGCTGCAGGCTATTTAGCCAGTAGAGCCATAACCAACTCTAGGCTTGGACGAGTGGCTGTTGCTATTAGAGATTCTGAAAGCCGAGTTAGATTTATTGGTTATAAGGTCGAGAATGTGCAGTTATTTGTATTTACATTCTCAGCAATTATGGCTGGAATTGCAGGCGCCTTGTATGTGCCACAGGTGGGGATAATCAATCCTGGAGAATTTTCACCGGTTAATTCGATTGAAATGGTGATATGGGTGGCTATTGGAGGAAGATATACTCTTTATGGTGGCGTTATCGGCGCCTTACTTGTGAATTACTCAAAAACCTTCTTAACGAGTGCAATGCCTGAAATGTGGTTATTTGTATTAGGAGGAATGTTTATTTTAGTAACAATATTCTTGCCTAAAGGAATCGTAGGTTTGTTGAATAAATATAGAGGCGCGAAATAATGAGAAAAAAAATACGTGCTTTTTTTGAAAAATCAGCACCCACTAGAAATATTGATGTTCATAAGGATATTATTTTATATTTAGAAGATATAACGGTGAGTTTTGATGGTTTTAAGGCAATTGATTCATTGAACCTTTATATTAAAAAAAATGAACTACGCTGTATCATCGGTCCTAATGGTGCTGGAAAGACAACAATGATGGATATTGTTACCGGAAAAACTAAACCGGATTATGGAAGCGCTTGGTTTGGACAGAATTTTAATTTGCTACACCATTCTGAAGATGAGATTGCCAGAGCTGGCATTGGTCGAAAGTTTCAGAAACCAACAGTGTTTGAAAATTTAACAGTTTTTGAGAACCTAGAATTGGCAATGGATGGAGATAAGCGAGTTTTTCCAACATTATTTGCAAAGATGTCAGCTGCTGAGCTAGAGTCTCTTGAGATTGTTCTAGAAAAGATAAATTTATCTTCTAAAAGTAATGTTTTTGCTGGCTCGCTTTCTCATGGTCAAAAGCAATGGCTAGAAATAGGTATGTTGTTAATGCAAAATGCGCAATTGTTACTGATTGACGAGCCTGCTGCAGGAATGACGCATCAAGAAATGGATAAAACTAGTGAGTTATTACAAGTTTTAAAGAAAAAGCATACTGTTGTAGTGGTTGAGCATGATATGGATTTTGTTAGATCATTAGAAAGCCCAGTTACTGTTCTACACCAGGGCAGTGTGTTGGCAGAAGGGAGTATGGACCAAATTCAAAATGACCCAAAAGTTGTTGAAGTATATCTAGGCGAGTAAGAATGATTGAAATAACAAAACTAAATCAATTTTATGGGGAAAGTCACACCTTGTGGGATCTAGACTTAAATGTGCTTGAAGGTGATTGTATTGCCATTATGGGTAGAAATGGTGTTGGAAAGACTACGTTGGTTGAAAGTATTATGGGGTTATTGCCCATTCAAAGTGGAGAGATAAATTTTCAAGGTGAAGATATTTCAAAACTTCATCCAGAAGGAAGAGCGTCAATTGGTATTGGTTATGTACCACAAGGAAGAAGAATTTTTCCTTTATTAACGGTTGAAGAAAATTTAAAAATAGGATTGTCAGCTAGGAAAGATAAAATCAAAAAAATACCAGACTTTATTTTTGAATTATTCCCAGTTTTAAAACAAATGTTAGGCAGACAAGGCGGTGATTTATCTGGTGGACAGCAGCAGCAGTTAGCCATTGGAAGGGCACTAGTCATTGATCCACAAGTACTGATTCTTGACGAGCCTACTGAAGGTATCCAGCCAAATGTAATACTTGAAATATGCGACATCATTAGAAAATTAAATACAGAACGCGGCATGACTGTGATTTTGGTAGAACAAAAGTTACCAATTGCCAGAAGAGTTGCAGATAAGTTTGTTATTCTTGATAGAGGTTCGAATGCTCATTCAGGATTAATGAGTGAACTTGATGATGATTTAATAAAAAAATATTTAACTGTTTAATAATAAAAGGAAAAGACTAATATGAGTAATACGATACAGTTCTTAATAGCGACTCTGATGTTTTTAGTGGCGTCACCGATTTTGGCCCATGTTTCACCAGAACATATTTTAAGCTACAGTAGTGAAGCTACAGAAATATGGAAAATCTTGAGTGTAGCTGTATTTATGTTAGGGTTAGTTGCTCTTATCACTTACATGTCGAAAGATTTATCGGTTAATACAAAGTAGTACTTTTTCTTACGTGCAAAATACTACCAAACAATTGCTCAATCAGGGCTGGGTTGCTGAATTAGAATTACATTTTTCGAGAAGTAGCTCCAAGACCTTTCTTTCAGAAAGGAAACATATTGGCCCTTTGACGGTACAAAGACCGTTTTATCCAGAAGACGGAGTCTGTCATCTATACCTATTACATCCTCCAGGTGGTATTGTTGGTGGTGATGAATTGTCAGTAAAAGTAAATTCTGATCCAGATTCTAATGCGCTTATTACTACACCTGGTGCAACTAAAATTTATCGCACAATTAAAGATAAATTTTCTATTGTCAAACAAGATATTGTTGTAGAGGATGGCGCCACTTTAGAATGGTTACCAATGGAGACTATTATATTTCCAGGGGCAAACTCAAAATTTTCAACAAAATTTTCATTGTATGGAGATGCAAGAATTGCAGCTTGGGAGGTTCAGTGTTTAGGTAGGCCGGTAATCGACGAAAAATTTGATTCGGGTGAATTAAAATTTAGTTTTGAACTATGGAAGAATGGAATTCCTGTCATTATTGACAGATTAAAAATTGATCAGACAGATCTTGATAATATAACTGGTCTTAGGGGTTTTCCAGTGTTTGGCACCTTTATAATTAGTGCAAAAAATGATGATATTTTAGAGCTTGTACGTAATTTAATACCTAAAAGCGAATCCTATGTTGCTGGGGCAACTCAAATAGATGATTTTGTTATTATTAGGTGTTTGGGGCTTAAAACGAATTTGATACAGGAATTATTTAGAAATATTTGGATAGAGCTAAGACATTTAGTTATTGGGAAAGAAGGCATAATACCAAGAATTTGGTTAACATAAATAGGGTTTTTATAATGGATTTAACACCACGTGAAAAAGATAAATTAATGATTTTTACCGCTGCTTTATTGGCAAAGCAACGCAAAGACAGAGGGGTCAAGTTAAATTATCCAGAGGCTATTGCTTATATTTCAGCTGAAATATTAGAAGGTGCCAGGGATGGAAAAAGTGTTGCTGAAATGATGGAATATGGCCGTCAACTTTTAACAGATGATGATGTTATGGGTGGGATTTCTTCGATGATTCCAGACATACAAGTTGAGGCAACTTTCCCAGATGGAACTAAGTTAGTTACCGTTCACAATCCAATCCAGCCGGTTAAATCATCGTTAGACGGTATATGTACAGATGATGTACTTATTCCAGGCGAGGTATTAATTAATTTCTCAAAAGAGATCGAGATAAATATTGATAGAGAAAGAGTGATGGTTGTGGTTTCTAACCATGGTGACAGACCTATTCAGGTTGGCTCTCATTACCATTTTTATGAAACTAACACAGCGCTTTCTTTTGATAGGGAAAAGACCAAAGGATTCAGATTAAACATTCCATCAGGAACAGCTGTAAGGTTTGAGCCTGGACAAGAAAGAGAGGTTGAGCTAGTCAAATATGATGGTAATAATGTTATTTATGGCTTTAATGGAAAAATTATGGGGGAAGTATGAGATCAATTTCTAGACAAGCTTATGCAGAGATGTATGGACCAACAGTTGGTGACAAGGTTAGGTTGGGCGATACAGAGTTATTTATTGAAGTTGAAAAAGATTTTACCACTTATGGTGAAGAAGTTAAATTTGGTGGTGGAAAGGTAATACGTGACGGCATGGGTCAAAGCCAGCTTTGTAGCAAAGATGTGGCTGATTTGGTAATTACCAATGCCTTAATACTTGACCATTGGGGAATTGTTAAGGCTGATATTGGCATTAAAGACGGACGTATTTCTGGCATTGGAAAGGCAGGAAATCCTGATGTACAGCCCAATGTTGATATTGCTATTGGTGCAGGTACTGATGTTGTGGCATCAGAAGGTCAAATTGTGACTGCTGGTGGTATAGATGCACACATTCATTTTATTTGTCCACAACAAATAGATGATGCATTAATGTCAGGTATTACCACGATGTTGGGTGGTGGTACTGGACCTTCAGCAGGTACCAATGCAACTACATGTACACCAGGACCTTGGAATATTCACAGGATGTTAGAAGCGGCTGAAGATTTTCCAGTGAATTTAGGATTTATGGGTAAGGGTAATGCGTCTTTACCTGAGCCTTTGATAGAACAAGTCCTAGCGGGTGCTATGGGCTTAAAACTACATGAAGACTGGGGAACAACTCCGGCAGCGATTGATAATTGTCTTTCAGTGGCGGAGAATTATGATATTCAAGTGGCTATACATACAGATACTTTGAATGAATCTGGATTTGTGGAAGACACCATAGCAGCATTAAAAGGTAGAGCTATACATACTTACCATACTGAAGGCGCTGGTGGTGGTCATGCGCCAGATATTATTAAGGCTTGTGGTTATAGTAATGTACTTCCATCTTCAACTAATCCAACACGACCATACACTGTCAATACTGTAGATGAGCATTTGGATATGCTGATGGTTTGTCATCACTTAGACCCTTCGATAGCAGAAGATGTGTCATTTGCAGAATCACGAATCCGTAGAGAAACAATTGCAGCAGAAGATATTTTGCATGACTTAGGTGCATTTTCTATGATTTCATCTGACTCTCAAGCTATGGGTCGAGTTGGTGAGGTTATTACAAGAACTTGGCAAACCGCTAATAAAATGAAAATTCAAAGAGGGTCGTTAGAAGGTGATAGTTCAGACAACGATAATAATAGAGCGAAAAGATACATCGCAAAATACACAATCAATCCTGCTATTACTCACGGTATGTCGCACGAAGTTGGATCAGTTGAAGTTGGAAAATTAGCGGATTTAGTATTATGGAAGCCTAAATTTTTTGGGGCAAAACCAGGTTTGATTATTAAAGGCGGTATGATTGTGGCTGCACCTATGGGTGATCCAAATGCTTCAATCCCAACCCCTCAGCCTGTGCATTACAGAAAGATGTTTGGTGCCTTTGGAGCAGCTAGATTTAATACTAGGATGACGTTTTTATCTCAAGCAAGTGTTGATGAGGGTATCGTTGAAAAGCTAGGACTTAAATCTCTAGTAGGTGTCGTAAAATCTTGTAGATCAGTGACAAAATCATCGATGATTCATAATGATTATCAGCCAAATATTGAAGTTGATTCGCAAACCTACGAGGTCAAAGCTGACGGCGTCTTGCTAACTTGTGAGCCTGCCAGTGAAGTTGCTTTAGCACAAAGGTATTTCTTGTTTTAAGTATGAGAGAATTTATTGAAAAAGTTAAATCTTCTGAAAATGTTGATGGTTCAGTTACATTGGATTTGCAACAAAGAGTCAAGAGCAGGTTAAAGACCCGTTCAGATAGTGGTGATGACATCGGAATTTTTATGGAACGTGGCACTATACTTGAAGATGGTGATTTGATTAGAGATCTAGAAGGATATGTTCTTGAAGTAGTGGCGGCATCGGAAACCCTTTCCTCAATTTATTCTGATGATCCATTATTACTAGCTCGTGCATGTTATCACCTTGGAAATCGTCATGTGGAATTACAGATTAAGAATACAAGTATTCACTATAGGCATGATCATGTTCTTGATGATATGATTAAAAGTTTTGGGTTAGATGTTGTTATTGAATCATTACCTTTTCAACCAGAAAATGGGGCTTATCATTCGCATGCTGATAGCCATTCGCATAGTCATGAGCATTAGTCAACTTAGTCTTTTAAGGTTAATGAATTTGATGAGCCCAACTTTACCAATTGGCGGGTTTACCTATTCTCAAGGAATTGAACAGGCTATTGAATGTGACTGGATATCAGATATTGATACCGCACAACAGTGGCTTGAGAATCAATTGTTCATTGGATTAATATATACCGACCTTCCAATTCTAATTAAATTATATGAATCGGTTTCTATAGGAGATAAGGATCAAGCACAGGAATGGAGTGATATCTTGTTGGCTTGTCGAGAAACCAGTGAATTAAGACAAGAGGAAATTAACCGTGGAAGGTCATTAACTAGAGTCATTGAAAGTATTGAAAAATCAGCAGTTAGCGGATGGGAAAAAATCACCAATACCAATCATTTATCTGGGTATGCCTTAATTAGCAATGTATGGCAAATACCAATCGATGAATTATTATTAGGCTATTCTTGGTCGTGGCTTGAAAATCAGGTTTCAGCGATAGTGAAAATTATCCCGCTAGGGCAAACTGATGGGCAACAATTACTTAGTAAGTTAGTTAGAGAAGTGCCTGAAGCTATCAATAAATCTAAAGAGGTGTCTTTGGATGATATTGGAAGGTCTCAACCTGCATTTGCGATTGCTAGTAGTTTACATGAGACTCAATACACACGAATTTTTAGATCATAAAAAGGAAAAATATGAAAAATAAGCAGCCATTAAGAGTAGGTGTTGGCGGTCCAGTAGGTTCCGGGAAGACAGCATTATTAGATGTACTTTGTAAATCCATGCGTGATGATTATGAAATTGCAGTCGTGACTAATGATATTTATACTCAAGAGGATGCCAAGTTTCTTACAGCAAGTAATGCATTAGATGCACAACGTATTATTGGTGTAGAAACAGGCGGTTGCCCGCATACAGCTATTAGAGAAGATGCTTCAATGAATTTGTCAGCAATAGAAGACTTGTGCCAAAAATTTGATAATTTAGATATAATTTTTATCGAAAGCGGCGGAGATAATCTCTCTGCAACGTTTAGTCCGGAGTTAGCTGATATTACTATTTATGTAATTGACGTGGCAGAAGGTGAAAAAATTCCAAGAAAAGGTGGGCCTGGAATCACTCGTTCAGATTTGTTAATAATTAATAAAATTGATCTCGCTCCCTATGTTGGTGCCTCATTAGAGGTAATGGAGAGCGATACAAAGAGGATGAGAGGCGATAAGCCATTTGTTTTTACAAATTTAAAGAAGTCTGTTGGTGTTGAAGAAATAATAAGGTTTATTGTTTCAGAAGGCATGCTTTAATACGATATATTTATTTTGGGCTAAAATATCATTGTGTGGATTAAAATAGCTCACTATCTTTATAAACGTTTCTACATAAGATTATTTTTCGTCTTGACATGGCAGGGATTGCTGATTCGAATTCACTCGTGACTACCATATTAGCTTCTTTCTTTAAAAACCTTAAGTCAAAATAAAAAATGTATAAGGTATGATTATCCAGCATAAAAATTACTGTTTAATTTAATTAAGGTGAAATCATGAGCGATATTGAAGAACAAGAAAAACAAACTAAACAAAAGCAAAAAGAGGCGAATGAAAATTTTATTAAATTAGCTGATATCTTTATTGCACAGGCTAATGCGGAATGTGAGAATGCAGATCATCAGTTGGTTAATGCCTCTTTGTTGTACGCATCAGCACGTTTTAGCTCCTTTATTACCGCTTCTATGTCCGAAACAAAAGAAAGTTTTGAAGAAAATGTTGATGGCGCTATCGAATTCTACACAGAAGAATTCAATAAAATGTTAAAGGAGCACATGAAACAATATGGCTCTGCGTTCGATAAGAAATAAATAACAAGCAAACAAAGCACAGTTAGTGTAATTCAATCACTTTTTATTGTGCAACATGTACAATCTTGCCCATGAAGACAACGCTTAGCAAAAAAATCAAGGTTGTTGGCGCTGTTCAGGGTGTTGGATTTCGACCATTTGTTTATAAAATTGCAAAACAATTTAATCTTTTTGGTGAGGTTTATAACGACAGTGCAGGTGTGGTTATTGTTCTTCAGTGCACACAAATACAACTTGATAAATTATTATTATCACTTAACAATGATGCACCAGAGCTTTCGAGAATAATCGATATAAGTATTATTGAAAACTATCAAGATGATAAGGTCTACAAAGATTTCAGTATTAGTAAAAGCCGTAAAGGCAAGACCTCTGCCGTTATTCTTCCTGATGCATGTATTTGCAATGACTGCATAGATGACATAACAGATAAAAATAATCGTCGTTATGGCTACGCATTTACTAATTGTACTAACTGTGGCCCTAGATTCTCCATCATTAAGCAGATTCCATATGATCGAAAGTCTACCAGTATGTCAGTATTTCCGATGTGCAAACAGTGTGAAAAGGAATATCAAAATCCTATTGATAGGCGTTTTCATGCTCAGCCCAACGCCTGCCCTGACTGCGGACCACAATTACAGTTGACGGATGCAACGGGTGAGAACGTTGTTACAAATAATATAATTGAGAAGACCGCCTCGCTATTAAAGCAAGGGAAAATTATTGCTATTAAGGGCATTGGTGGATTTCATTTGGCTTGTTTAGCGAGTATTGAGTCTGCTGTTGTAACACTTAGACAGAGGAAACATAGAAAACATAAACCATTTGCTTTGATGGCCAGAGATGTTCCAATGGTCAAGCAATATTGTTTAGTGTCCGACCAAGAAGAGTGTTTATTAACAGACAGGGTGTCCCCCATTGTATTACTCACTAAAGCCAATGACTTGCTCTCAGCACAGGTTGCGCCTAAGCAAAAGAGTTTGGGGTTTATGTTGCCTTATTCACCTCTGCATTATTTGTTATTGCAAGAGCTTGATGAGCCATTGGTGCTTACTTCCGGTAACCAGAGTCATAATCCTCAAATTATAGATAACCAGCATGCATTGAATGAACTTGGAAAAATTGCTGATTATTTTTTACTGCACAATCGTGATATTGTGAATCGTGTTGATGATTCAGTGGTTCAGTATGTTGCCGACGACCTTAGGGTTATTCGCAGAGCAAGAGGTTATGCGCCGACTTCAATGCTTTTACCTAAGGGGTTTGAAGGCTGTGAAGGACTATTGGCAGTTGGCGCAGAATTGAAAAATACATTTTGTTTATTAACCGAGTCACAAGCAATTATCTCACAGCATATTGGTGATTTGAAAACCTTAGAAAGTTATCAAGATTTTCAAGACAACATTGATTTATATCAACAATTGTACGAAACAGAGATTAAGTATTTGGCTTGTGATTTACATCCAGATTACTTGTCTTCTAAGTATGCTGAGAATTATGCACAAACCAACAACATTAAACTGAATGCTGTACAACACCATCACGCCCATATTGCCGCTTGTTTATTTGAACAGGGTAGGGCAGCAGATAGTGACAAGGTGCTAGGCGTGGTTTGGGATGGTATGGGTCTAGGAGCTGACAATAACCTTTGGGGTGGAGAATTCCTTTTAGCAAACTACTTAGGGTTTAATAGAGTGGCGCAGTTTGAATACACAGCATTACTCGGTGGAGACAAGGCTACTAACGAGCCCTGGCGTATGGCGTATGCGTATTTTAAGAAACACAAACTGCCTATGGGTGAGTGGTTTGTAGATAAGCCAGTCAAAGCATTTGATGCATTATTAGATAGTAATATGCCACTAAATTACACATCATCAGTTGGACGATTATTTGATGCAGTAGCCTATGTACTCGGCATATGCAATCAACAGATTAGTTATGAGGCACAAGCAGCAATTGAGCTAGAAAATTTAGCTAATGATTGCCTGCAACCTGATCAACATCGAGCTTATGATTTTGAGTTGGGACTGGTCTCTGGTCACTATATCATTAACACTGATAAGCTGTGGATAGCAATTCTTGAAGATCTTAATAGTAATTTAGATAGGGCAGATATTGCTTATAAGTTTCATCTTTCCCTAGGTAAACTATTAGTTAATTCTGTATTGAAGCTTAGACAGGAGCACTCTTTTGATATTGTTGTATTATCAGGCGGCGTGTTTAACAATAAGTTACTATTAGAATTAATTCAAGGCTTATTTGATAAGATAAACAATATGACACTATTGATTCCATCACAGATACCTCTAGGTGATGGGGGAATTAGCCTGGGACAGGCTGCAGTTTGCGCTGCAAGGGAGAAAAAATATGGAAAATGAAAAAACACTATCAAGCTTGTATCCATTCTTAGATAAAGATAATACTACTAGTCCAGATTTGTTGGAATCACTCCACAGGAAGGTAGAGGATAGTGTCAAGGCTAAGCAGATATTTTTTCAAAAGAATGCTGATAAAATTATTCAAGCCGCACAAATAATTGCTAAGTGCTATCAGCAAGACGGACATATGTTTGCAATGGGTAATGGTGGCTCATCTTGTGATGCAGCGCATATTACTACTGAATTTATGCATCCAATAACGACTGGCAGGAAGGCGCTAGGGGTTACTAATTTGACTGCCGATATCTCTACTATGACCGCAGTCGCCAATGATGTTGGTATCGATCATGTTTTCCTACGACAACTGATTTGTTTGGGAAGAAAAAATGATGTGCTGATTGGATTCTCTACTAGTGGTAATTCAGCAAACTTAATCCAAGCTTTCTCTCAGGCTAAGGAGATGGGTTTGTATACAATTGGATTTTCTGGTCAAACAGGCGGTGAGATGGCTAAATGCGGTTCTGTTGATCTCTGTCTGACTGTTGAAACAGATAGTATTCATCGAGTTCAAGAGTCTCACCTGACTACCTATCATATCCTGTGGGATTTAGTGCATAGCATACTGTAATAATCTCATATAAAATTCACATGGATGGTGAAAGAAAATCCAAATTATTTTCATAATTTATTAATTACCATAGTCAGTGAATATCTTATCCAATATGTCTAGAATGGTGTATTTTGCACCTTTTATTAAATAGAACTAGCATTTAATTTAGGTTTATAATCATTCGAGAATTTAAAACTAACTTAAAACAATAACTTTATCTTGGGGGATAACAATGAAAAAAATTCAGATGAGCGCCTTAGCGCTAACCTTTCTTGTAAGTGCAACACAGATGGCAGTTGCCGAGTCCAATGTAGTACGACTTGGTGCAGTACCAGTACCACCGATGGGTGCGCTGTATATTGGACTTGAAAAAAATTACTTTGCAGATCAAGGTATTGACATTGAGTTAACCAAGACTCCGTTAGGTCCAACCCTAATGTCACAGTTAATTGGTGGAAATTTGGATGTTGTTGGTCTTGGTATCGGCGCTGGATTCTTTAATGCTGTGAAAAAGGGCGCTCCTATCAAAATTGTTGCCCCAATGGGTGGTAATCCATCTCAACCTGGAGTTCAAGTGGGTACTTCTGCGGCTAGCTTAATGGTGCGCACAGATTTATTAAAAAGTGGCGCAGTCAAAAGTGAAGCTGACTTAAGAGGCAAGACATGTGCCATTAATTCTTTAGGTGTATTGACCGAATACATCATGACTGAAGAATTAGCCCGCGGCGGGTTAACGATTAGTGATATTAAACTGAAGACTATGCCATTTCCACAAATTGCAGCAGCATTAAAGAGTAAAGCATTGGATTGTGGATTACTACCGCCAGCATTAACAGTCAAAGTCATGAAACAAAAAGTGGCCAAGCGTTTACATAAAGATTACGAGCTTGGCATGCAAGGTCTAGTGATTATCTATAACACTAAATGGGCAAAGGCCAATCCAGAAACTGCGAACAAGTTCATGGCAGGTTACCTCATGGCGGTACGTGATCTTCAGACAGACAATGGATGGCGTAACGATAAGAACATTGCGATTCTTGCTAAGCACATAAAAATGCCTAAAAAGATCATGAAAAAGATCAATCAACAGTGGATTGATATTGCAACATTAAAAGTCAATAAAGAGAACCTGATGAAGCAACAGAATTACTATGTTGATCACAGTAAAGCAGTGAAATTCAAAAAACCACTAGCCTTTTCAGCTATTGTTGATGAAAGTTATGCTGATCATGCGGTAGCGAACGCAGAGACTGTTGCTGCTGCAACTAAGATATTGCAAGATAAACGTATTGCTGTTAAGAAGGCTAAAGTACAGGCCGAGGCAACACGTATTGCTGATGAGAAGGCTAAAGCAGAAGCTGAGGCTCAGGCTGAGGCAAAACGTACAAAAGATGCCAACAAACCTTGGTATAAATTCTACTAGACAATGCTAATCATAGTGTTACCACTTAAGATTAACAATTTAAGTTGCCAAAGAGTTAGTTACAACCTCCTCTTTGGCAATTTATCCTCCTAATAAGGTCTAGTATTCTCTTATGCAAACGGATCATGCCATAGCGGGATCGATCAAGGGAGTAGATACCCCCTATACTAAAACACATATTGACATACGTGGCCTAGGCAAGACATTTGAGGCTTCAATGGAGTCTATAGTGGTATTGCAGGATCTCAATCTAGCTATCAAAAAAGGTGAGTTTGTTAGTGTTTTAGGCTCAAGTGGTTGTGGTAAATCAACACTACTAAGGATCGTTGCTGGTATAGATAAACCGACTACTGGCCAGGTTGTGTTTGATCCACCTGCCAAATCTAAACAGCACTGCGCCATGGTGTTTCAAAGTCATTCGTTATTTCCATGGCGCACTGCATTAGGTAATGTTACTTTTGGTTTGGAACAATCTGGTTATCCACGTGCGGATGCGGAGCAGATCGGCAAGTCATGGTTAAAACGAGTCGGACTTGAGAAATTCTACGATTACTACCCTCATCAACTATCCGGTGGCATGCAACAACGCGTGGGTTTAGCGAGGGCTTTCGCCTATGATGCTGATATTATGTTAATGGACGAACCATTTTCATCCGTTGATGCACTAACGCGTCGTAGCCTGCAAGATTTACTTATCAATCTGAGTGAGCGCTTCAAAAAAACAGTACTCTATATTACCCACAGTGTTGATGAAGCAATCTTGCTGTCAGATCGTATCGCGATGCTTTCACATCGAACGGGCCATATTAGCACGATTCACCCGGTTGACTTGCCTAGACCAAGGTCACGACAGCTTGAGGCTGAGCCAGATGCTAATTCTAGCTCTCTGAAACATGAACTCTGGAATGAAGTAATGAGTCAGCAGCCAGAGCTTTCCGATCACGAAGTAGAGTTACCTACTGCCACACACTTGAATAACAATAAAGGTAATACATCTATTTGGCAGGCTTTATGGTTTCCCTTTTCATTACTCCTTGTGTGGGAAGTCTTATCCAGTTTAGAGATACTCGATCCACTATTTTTTCCGCAGCCTAGCCATCAATTCATGATGTTGATAGAGCAGTTGATTCAAGGAGAGTTGCTACAACACACTCTGGCAACCTTGACAAGAATGTCAGTTACATTCATTTTATCAATTATTATTGGCGGCGGTGTTGGCTTGGCGATGGGGTTGTCACGTCCAATTCGAACCTCACTTTATCCAACTGTTGCCGCGCTATATCCAATTCCAAAAATTGTCATTTTGCCTTTCTGTATGTTGATTTTCGGTATTGGTTACACATCATTGATCGCCATTGGTGTAATTGCCGCTAGTTTTTTGGTTTTGATGAATACCTTTGCGGGAGTGATGAATGTTGCGCCAGAAATTATAATGGCGGGTAAGGTTTATGGTGCCAATAAAATACAGCTAATATTAAAGGTGATACTGCCAGCCGCGTTACCATTTATTTTCGTTGGCATACGCTTAGGCATGGGTATGGCGCTGGCAGTCATGGTAGCCTCTGAATTTATTGCGGCTGATAACGGTCTCGGATATGTTGTGTGGACGTCCTGGCAAATCCTCGATATGGATGCAATGTATCCTGCGATTATTGTGGTAACCTTTATAGGTATATTATTTCATCATGGTATGAAATGGCTAGAGAAAAAGTATTTACCGTGGCAAATGGAGCGTGATTAAATCCGTAGCAAAATACAGTAATAATAATATTAATTTTGGAGATTATAAAGTGAGCTGTTTTAATAATATTTAATTTTGCAGGATATTTTCATGTTATTATCATACAAACCTTATCCTTAGGGTAAGGTTCATTGTGACACTTAAATGCAAGGATATAAATATCCTAGCGTTATTCTTTTAGATGTTGAAATTATAATTTTTATGGAGGTTATTATGAATAAGTTTTTACGTTTCGTGTTTTTACTGATTTTATCTACCGGTTTTACTCACACTGCATTGGCAGCGACAATAACAGTTGTCGATGACAGGGACAGAAAAGTAGAAATAAATGTACCAGTAAAAAGAGTTGTAGTATTTAATAAATACAATACCGAGTTCTTTCGTTCTGTTGCTGGTCAAGATGTAATTGTTGGCATGGCACAAGATGTTAATAAGCTAGAAGGTTACTGGCCAGGATTGGGCAAAGAGTCTGTTGCAGGACAGAATCAGAGAGAACCGCATTACGAAAAAATTGTTGCATTAAAACCTGATGTGGTTGTATTCCCAAAAAATGGCGCTTGGAAGGATGCTTCAGCTAAGTTAGCAGAATTTGGTATTCCGGTAGTAGTTATTACTGGCTGGGATGTTAATAAATATGCTACTAATCTAACTATGATTGGTCAACTAACTGGCAATGAAGATCGTGCTGCTAAACTTATTGCAACCCACGCTAAATATACTAACCTACTTAAGAATCGTTTGAAAGGTGTACCAAAGGTAAGTATGTATTTAGAGACAAAGGGTGGCGTGCATAAATCAGTAGTACCTGGTTCTGGCTGGCATGATATGTTGGAACAAGCAGGTGGCTCGAATATTTTTGGTGATATCAACTGGAAGAGTGATAAAGGTAGAGGCAGTAAACATTCTTATGACATTGATCCTGAAGCAGTCTTAGCGAGAAATCCTGGTGTTATCTTAAAGCAAATTGGTACCGGCCATATTCCTCCAAGTCAAGAAGAAATGGCAAGCTGGATCAAAGACTTCAAATCACGCCCAGGTTATGCTAATATTGAGGCAGTTAAGAATGATAGGATTTTCGTAATGACCTATTTTGTTGCTGGTGGCCTATCAAAGTTACTTGGTAAACTCTATATTGCTAAACAGTTGCATCCAGATTTGTTTAAGGATGTTGATGTTGATAAACTTGTTAATGAGTATTATGCCGCTTATCAAGTTGCGTTACCAGGTCCACATACTCTTATAGCTAAAGTTGTTGAAAAAACCCCTGAAGCTACTACAACGAAGCCTTGGTACCAGTTTTATAAGTAGGTTCGTTCAATAAATAAAAAAAATACGGGCTTTTATAGGCTCGTTTTTTTTGTAGCTCTCAATTGTTGATCGCTTATCTTTTTTTTACTCAGAAATTTAATATATTTATTTATGATTGTAATCGTTTAGGTTTTAGTAAAAGCTCTTGGTGGGTTATTCCATATTCACTAGCCTTAAGTGACACAATATATGGAACACCTTGCACATGGCTTATATGACTGTGTACGCCGTAGACATCCATAATACTCTCCTCGGTTATAGTTTCTTTCCAAGTGCCATGGGAATGCACTTTTCCATTACTCATCTGCACAACAGTATCTGAAAATCGACCAGCTAAATTTAAGTCATGAATAGCTACGATTACTGTCAATTCTTGTTCTTGTTGTATGTTGCGTAATAATTCAGCAGTTTCTAGTTGATTCCTCAAATCTAAAGCACTAGTGGGCTCATCCAAAAATAATATTTTTGATTGTTGGGCAATGACCCTAGCAAGTAGAACGCGCTGTCTTTCACCGCCGCTCAACTCATGAAGCGATGTGAAAGCCATATGTTCTAAATCCATTTTTTCAATAACTTCAAAGACAATATTTTCGTCTTTTTTACTAAGTCGAAAGTTCATATAAGGTGTTCGGCCAATTTTAATTGCATCAATGACCGAAATAGACATGTTTAAAGAGGGATGTTGTGGCACATATGCGATCAATTTTGCCAAATCGTGACGTGAATAAGTATGCAATGGTAAACCGTCAATAATGATTGAATTATTAGGTGTTGCTAAAATTCTACACATGCATTTTAGCAAAGTGCTCTTACCGCACCCATTAGGCCCTACTAAACTAATAATTTGAGATCCATCAAAGTTAAGGTTAATAGAGTTTAAGGTGTGCTTTAGTCCATAGCTGAAATTTAGATTATTAATCTGTATCATGAGAAATAATCCTGCTTTTTGCTGAGAATTAAGTGTACAAACATTGGTACACCAATAAAGGCAACAACTATTCCGACCGGAATGATTACAGGAGAAAGTGCAGTGCGTCCAAGAGTATCGGCTGCTACTAATAAAATAGCGCCAACTACGGCAGAAAATGGAATTAGGAAGCGATGATCAGTGCCAATAATATAACGTGAAATATGCGGTGCTACCAGTCCAATAAAACCAATTACACCTGTAAAACTAACAACACCTGCAGAAAGTAATACTGCCAAAATAATGGTAACTATACGAGTCTTTTTGACATTGTAACCAAGCGACGTTGCAACCTCTTCACCTTGATTTAAAGCGTTATAACACCAAGCATAACGAATTAAAAATGGCAGTGTAATACAAATAATAGTGAGAACGAATATTACATGATCCCATGTACTCCTATTCAAGCTACCGAAAGTCCAATGTACAATAATACTAAGATCTTCCTCTGTAGCAATGAACTGTCCAGCATTGGTTAAAGCTGCAAAGAAATATGTTAAGGCGATACCAACTAGGATGAGAGTAGTAGATTGGGAACCACGTATAGTAGAAATAGACAATACTAAACTTGCACAAACCATAGCGGAAATAAATGCGCATAAAACTACAATGTAGTGACCACCGGGGAGAGCTTCCCAGCCAGTTAAAACAGCTACAGTTGCACCAAAAGAAGCAGCAGGCGAGATACCGACAGTAAAGGGACTGACTAGTGGATTGCGCATAATTCCCTGCATAACTACACCGGCAATAGCCAATGCGGCTCCAGCCACTAAACCTAATGCCACACGCGGTAGACGTAGATGAAGCACAATAGTACGATCAAGTTCATTTACGGTTGTGTTCCAGTCTGCAATCCAAGTATCCAGGATAATACTTAAGACTTGGAAGATGGAGACATTATTAACACCAAGCGATCCAGCAACACCTATCAATATCAACAAAACTAAAATAGAAATACTAAGTTTTAATATTCTTTGACGAGCTAATAGTTGGTAGGTTAAACGTAATGTACTCATAATATTAATTCGAGACGCAGCCTTTAATTCCTTGACGTATTTCATCTTCGGGTAAATCTCGACCGATAAATACAATTCTGGTCACGGGCTGTTCATCATCCAACCATTTTCGATCAATTTTAGCTTCAAATAGGCTATGTATTCCTTGGAAGATAGTGCGCCTGTCATGATCTTTGAAATTTATTATGCCTTTGAATCGTAGCAAGCGTTCTTCGTAACGCATGATAAAAAAAGAGAAC
>OFBM01000012.1_pt1 | contig 17778 bp, 15 predicted proteins | sample 1520581 | NCBI WGS metagenome assembly OFBM01 (sample SAMEA3696448, study PRJEB22514) | metagenome | biome: water; feature: marine; material: hydrothermal vent | place: Pacific Ocean | collected 2014-08-15 | depth 1539 m
TAACTGCAAAGACAATCGCAATTCATAGATTCACATACAAGCCTAGCCTCCTCTCCAACATCAATATCTGATGTACCAGCAGCAATTATTCCAACTTTACCACCTGTTTTTTTTATATTATTTTTGTAAATCAGAAGCGCAGTGGTATTTTTTCCTTTTTTAATTTTGTATTTATTTTTTTTAGAAAATTCTAAAATTTTAGTATAATCTTTTTGTTTGATCCTAGAAACAAGCACTTCATTATTTTTTGATAAAGTTTTTTTAATTATTTTTTTTAAATCTAAAAGCTGTTTTCTTTCACCCAAAATAATCTCAGGTATACCTTTTCTATTTTTTCTTCCAGTATCAATCTGAGCAATATTGCCTATCTTTTCAATTGAATATAATGATAATAATTTTTCAGCCCTTGATGGCGAAATCTTTCCTTTTTGTAATGATTGGAAAATTTGTTCTACGTTCAATTATCTACATTAAATTTGATTGTTTAAAAAATGATCAGATATCAATACCTGCTAGGGCATTTTTAACACTGTTTACTCCCTTATCGAACCACTCCTTTTCGTCCTGGTTTAAATCAAGTTCATTGATTTTTTCTACACCATTTTTTCCTATCACTGCAGGTACACCTATTGTGACATCCGAATAACCGTATTCTCCGTCTAAATATGTTGAAACTGGCATGACTTGTTTTTTGTCTTTCACAACACTTTCAATCATAGAGGAGATTGCATTTCCTGGTGCATGGACTGTAGCCCCTTTCAGTTTTATTACTTCAGCTGCAACATTTTTTGTCAGAGTAAAGATTTCATCTAATTTTTCCTGAGAAAGAATTGTTGGTAAAGATTTTCCAGATACTTGTGCAAATCTAGTCAGTGGTAACATGTTTTCTCCATGTTCTCCTATTACTATCGCATCAATTTCTTTTCTTGGAGAATTAGTTGCTTCGTGAATGAATTGTTTGAATCTTGACAAGTCTAACATTCCGCCCATTCCAAAAACTCTATTTTTTTCAAAACCTGAAGTTTTGTATGTGATGTATGCCGTAGGGTCTAACGGATTAGTTACCGGAATTATTAACGAGTTGTCAGCATATTTTTTTACATTTCCTACAACATCTTTTACAACTCCCGCATTAATCTTCAACAAATCCATTCTAGTCATTCCTGGTTTTCTTCCAGCACCAGCTACTACAACAACAATATCTGAACCCTTCATATCTTCATAATTATTAGAACCGCTGATTTCAACATCTATTCCTTGTTCAGATAATAGGTGATTAAGATCCATTGCTTCTCCCTGTGGGAGTCCCTCTGCAATATCCAAAAGAAGGATTTGATCGTCTAGTTGCTTTATTGCAGAATGTAGTGCAGCAGAACCACCAACTTTTCCCGCACCAATTATGGTTATCATATTTTGCACTTAGATTTTTGATAATTAAATCTATGTAGCCGAGTAAACATTAAACAGAATTTATAAGCATTTTAAAGAATTTAGTTTTATGGTATTTGTTATTGATGCGCAGGTTGCCGGCGTTTCTGGCGATATGTTACTTTGTAGCCTTGTAAATATTGGTGCAAACAAATCAAAGATCATAGATGGAATTCGTAGCGCTGAATCATTATGTAAAGACGTTAAAGTGAAAAAGATAGATTTTGTGGAAGTGAAAAAAAATTCATTACAAGCAACTGAATTACTATTAGAAATAGATGATGATGTGCATGAAAGAAAAGGCATAGAGATAAAGGAAATAATTGTAAAATCTGCGGGACAATTAAAAATTTCTGAAAGTGCAAAAACTTTTGCTGTAAAATCTATTGAAACTCTCATACACGCAGAATCAAAAATTCACGGCGAACCGGAAGACTCGGTGCACTTTCATGAGGCAGCAAGTTTTGATACAGTTGTAGATCTATTAGGAACTGCTATTGCTCTAGATGACTTGGGTTGTTTTGATGATGATATAGTTGTCACACCTGTAGCTATAGGAGGCGGCACAGTAACTTTTTCTCATGGTACTAGTTCTAATCCTGCCTATGCAATTTTAGAAATATTTAGAGAATCAGGAATTATTACAGTAGGCGGAAATGTAAAGGATGAACTTACAACTCCTACAGGAGCTAGTATGTTAGTTAATTTGGTTAAGGAATGCTCCGAATTTTATCCACCTATGAAAATTCAATCTATTGGTTACGGTGCAGGTCAGAAAGATTTTGAAGGATTTTCAAACGTATTGAAAATAGTTAGAGGAGTAGCATCCACTAAACTTCAACTTGACACAGTGAAAATACTTGAAACAAATGTTGATGATGTATCTGGTGAAGTTCTTGGAAACATGATTGAAAAAATAATGGCGCATGGTGCAAAGGATGTAACAATATCTTCTGCAATCACAAAAAAAGGTCGTCCTACAAATTTAGTATCTGTTATTTGTGATTCTGATACTATGAATTCTATTATGGACTTGTTGGTTACTGAAACTGGAACACTTGGTGTAAGAGTAAGAACTTCTGAACGATACATTGTTCCTAGAGCTGTTAAAACGCTATCTGTGAATATTCAGGGACAAAGTTTTGATGTCAGATATAAAATCAGAGATCTAAATAACGGTTCTCACTTCAAAATTGAATCTGATGACATCAAAGAAATTTCTGGTGTTCTTAGTATTTCGTTTAAAGAGACAGAAGAATTACTCAATCAAGAAATTAGGAAAAAACTATGAAAGCACAACTTACTAAACTGCTAAATTGGTTTGATGACAAAAATAGTGTACTTGTAGCACTTTCAGGTGGCGTTGATAGTGCTTTAGTTGCTTATTCCGCTTATGCAAAATTAGGCAAATTGGCTATTGCGGTAACTGCTGATTATAAGACACTTGCCCAAGAAGAATTAGAATATGCAAAAAAAATATCTTCAGAGATTGGAATCAAGCACATAGTAATAGAATACAATGAGCTTGATAACGAAAGTTTTGTTAAAAATGATAACAACAGATGTTTCTATTGCAGAAGCGAACTTTCACAGCATCTCTTGCAAGTTGCAAAAGAATTTGAATCTGATATGATTGTAGATGGTACCAATATTGATGACTTGGGAGATTACCGTCCGGGAGTACTTGCACTACGTCAAAATGGAATTAGAAGTCCATTAGCAGAAGCTGGATTTTCCAAAAAAATGGTAAGAGAAGCAGCTAAAATGGTTGGTCTGTCAGTTTATGATAAACCCTCTAACTCATGTCTTGCATCACGCATTCCTTGGGGACAAAGTGTTACTGCTGAAAGATTGGCAAGAATTGAAATTGGGGAAAAAATTGTCAAGCAACTCACAGGAGCTAAGCAGGTACGTGTCAGAGACATGGATGGTATAGCAAAAATTGAGGTTGGCGTAGACGAATTATCTTTACTTGAAAACAATTTGGTATTACAAAAAATCAAGGAACAACTAAAACTGATAAGCTTTGAAGATGTTTCTATAGATCCAGAAGGTTATAGACCTGGAAAAATTAACGTGATAACTAATTGATTTATCTTGATAATGCTGCTTCAACTGCGGTACACCCAGAAGTGGTTAAGGAGATGATGCCATATTTTGACATACAATATGGCAATCCATCATCAATTCATCAATTTGGCAGGAAGGCAAAGAATGCAATACAAAAAGCACGAAAACAAGTTGCTGCACTTATTGGTGCTGAACCAGACGAAATTCTATTTACCTCAGGTGGAACTGAATCAAATAATACAATTTTGTATGGTATTCCAAAACTCCAAGGGTCACACCTTGATCAGAATCATATCATAACATCATCAATAGAGCATGAGGCAATTTTACAACCATGTAAAGAATTTGAAAACATAGGAATCAAGATTACATATCTTCCAGTTGATGAACATGGGATTGTAGATCCTAATGATATTGCCAATTCAATAAACTCACATACAGTTCTTGTTAGTATCATGCTTGCAAACAATGAAGTAGGTACAATACAACCGATTAAAGAGATATCAGAAATTTGTAAAAAATATCAAATACCATTACATACGGATGCCGTTCAAGCAGTGGGTAAGGTTCCAATCAATGTAAAAGAACTAGGTGTTGATGCGTTATCAGTTTCTTCACATAAAATTAATGGTCCCAAGGGCATCGGAGCATTATTTATAAAAAAAGGTTTGAGAGTATCTCCTCAAATTTTAGGGGGAGGTCAGGAGAATGGGATGCGTTCAGGTACTGAAAATGTTGCTAGCATTGTGGGATTTGGTAAGGCATGTGAGATTGCAAAAGAAAGATTAAACGAAAACATTTCTCACTTTGAAACACTTCACTCTTCAATGCTCTCAAGAGTAGTCAAAGAAATATCTCATGTAAAACTTAATGGTCATCCTGAAAAAAGAATTTTCAATAACATTCATCTTACATTTATGGGAGTAAACGGTGAAGACTTGATCATAAAGTTGGATGAACATGGCATTGCTGCATCAACTGGTTCTGCATGTTCAATGCATACTCAAAAAGCATCACATGTATTGAAAGCAATGGGTTTCAATCATGAGCAGATAACCGGTTCGTTACGAATGTCATTTGGATATTTGAATACGTTAGACGAAGTCGAGCAGACAATAGATGTTTTAAAAAAAGTTGTAAGCGAACTACGAAGTGTTTCTCCCTATAAAACAAAATATAATTTTTGAATCTAATTATATCTAACAGAAAACCTGCTTTTAGAAATTATAATTGCTGATGATACTGCCACAACTAAAATTATAATCACTATACTTCCAAATTCAGGAATTACATATGTGCCTATTACTTCAATCCACTTGTCACCTTCTTCTAATGGGATACGTATAGTTCTATAATCAGAGCTAGTAGCAATTTCTTCATATTCAACCTGTACAAAATCTTCCGGCTCGTTATTTTCTTTACTGATCAAAATTATGAAAGTATTATCTTTACCATCGCTTTGAGCGTCAAAACTTTCTCTAGGTAATTTTAGAATCAAGTTACCATTTGCATTCACTGTAGTTTCTACGAGAAGTGAGTAGCGATCCATACTCATGTTTATCTCTGTAACATCACCCCCTCTTATCGTATATCCTACATCAAAAGTTCCCGAATTTGGAATCTGAACAGGAAAAACTGCAGAACTTTTATCAATCACCTGACTAAAAAATTCAAATGTTGTTTCTCCAATTTGAGTTGGAGTATATTGTACCCTAACTGTGTATGTGCCCTCTTCTTTCCATTGCTGTCCCACAGCATTGAAACTTTTGACAAACGTTCCATCTTGGGCAACTGGAACTTGTGCAACATCCACCAAATTTGATTCATGATAGATTTGTATAGTTATAGGCATATTTTCAAAAATTGTGTTAACACTGCCAAAAACCACTACGTAGTCTCCACCATAGTATATGTCACTGGAAGTTGATAGTGATATCTGGTCTACTGCCTCTGCAGCATTAAAGACCATACCAATAGTAAGCGTGAGAGTAAGCATAATACAAAAAACTCTACTATTATACATGACCAACTTAAATTCGAATTCTATATTTCCTTTACTGATTTCATTATAGAAATAAAAAGATGAATTTTAGTACCTTGGTACCAAACTTAGTCTTGTCTTTGCGGTGACCACGATTATTGATACAATTGCTACTGCGAGTATCATTGCGGCGATTACACCAAATTCTGGAATTGCCCAACTACCATGAATTTCAATCTTTTCAGTTCCTGCTATACAGGGAATTGTTAGCGTATTTCCAACCTGTGTGAAATCTTGCATCTCCTGATTATCTACTATAACTACAAATGTTCCATCTTCAAAAGGTTTGATTAGGTCTTCGTGTAAAGTAACTGTTATTATTCCATCATCAGTTGGATCAAGATATATCACAATACTATCATCATCCGCATTAGCAAAGAAACCGGGAGTAGCATTACAAGTCACATCATATTCTATTTGCCCCGCACCTAATTTGTAAAATGATTCACCAGATGGTCCAGTTACAGTTGTTCCAGTTACAGTTGTTCCAGTTACAGTTGTTCCAGTTTCAGATGCTTCTATAGCATTTGTCAGTTCTACTGATACGGTTGTCTCTGCATCAACATACTTGGCATTAATCAGGTATGTCCCGTCATATTTCATTGTAGGAGTTGCAGTACTAATCGTTGTAGAAAAGCTACCATCACTGTTGACACTAATCTGATCAATGTGTGTAATCCCTACCGGATTTAATCTTTGAACAATAAAGGTTACCTCAGAGCCTTCTGCTATAGGATCAACTTGTCCCGTTACAGTAATCACTGATGAGTGATCATAAACATCCTTGTCAGTCTCCATTGTAATAGTAAATGCAGCATATGCTTGTGATACAATGCCAGTTCCAGCTAGAATTGAAATGGCAACTGCTACAAATAATACGTGTTTATTCATATGGCTTGAAAGATAATATCACCTATTTATCTAGTAAGTCTAAGAAACAAAATAAAAAGATGAATTTTAGTACCTTGGTACTATACTGAGTTTTGTCTTTGCGGTGACCACGATTATTGATACAATTGCTACTGCAAGTATCATTGCGGCGATTACACCAAATTCTGGAATAACATGTCCGTCTATAATTTCAACGTCGGCAGATGTCTGATAATTTGACGCTGCTCCTTGATGTGCAGAAATTGTATACATTCCATCTTGGCTCCATAGTGCTCCGCCAGTTTCAATTGTTGTCATAAAGCTACCACCTGAAGGAGATATCTGAGATACTGAAACAACATTTCCATTTGGTGCTGTTACCTTAAGAGTAATGTCTCCATTTCTGTCAGTTGTTCCACTTACGTCAATTGTAGTAGAACCTTCTACGCCACCAGCACTTAGTGTTAATCCACCTGCTGCTGCTGCCGCTGTTTCTTCTTCTTCTGCTGCTGCAGCAATCTGATTGCTTACTGATGCAGATGAATCTGAACTTCCACCTGAAACATCAACGGAAACATTTAGGCTGTACTTACCAGATGATCCTTGGTTTGCTGCAATTTTATAAGCACCATCATCTAGATTGCTTACATTAATTGTTGTAGAGAAGCTACCATCTGATGCGCTTAATTGATCAACAATATGTATTCCATTACTACTTGATACTACCACAGTCACGTCTTGATCGTTTCTGTCAGTTGTTCCACTTATGTCACAACTTGAACCAGAACAATCTGCAGACAGTGACATGCCACCTCCTGCCGCATAGGCATTTTGACCTATGGCAGAAACAGACATAATAGTTAGTGCAAGAAACACTATCGAAAGTGATGTCATCGTATATCTACGAGAATTCATTATTCTAGCCTTAGAATGTGTCCTATTTATGTTTCTTCATTCTTTGCGTATACGAATTTATTCTAAATGATGAAACTATCAAAGTCTTAATTTTGTTTGATTACATCTACCTTCGTTTTCCAAATATTTTCTTATTATATTGAAAAATGGATCGGGTGAATCACAAAATCGATAATTTTTCCAAAAAATTCCGAGTAAATATATATTAACCCAAAGCCGGTTTTTGCTGTTTGTGTTGCTTATTCTTATCCCCAATTGATGTTATACTCGGAGGTTTTTGTGGTGGTAAGTAAAAAGCCCACATCTCTGGCACCTGATCATGTCTATGTCCCAAAACATGAGGTAATGACAAAAAAGGAAGCTGAAGAGGTGTTAGAAAAGTATCATTGTAAGGCAACTGAATTACCGTTAATTTTTGGCAATGATCCAGCTATTGTTGGACTTGGCATAAAACCTGGCGATATGATAAAGATTACCAGAAAAAGTGCAACTGCCGGAGAAAGTTTCTATTATAGATATGTGGTTGAAGTATGACTGATTCTGCAAACAAGCGTTGGCCTATAATTCAGGATATTTTATCTAGAGAGGGAGTTGCTAAACAACATCTTAACTCGTTTGATGAATTTTTAAAAAAAGGACTGCAGGACATTATTGACGAAATCAATCACATAGATATTGAAAATGCTGAATATCCATACAAAATTCAACTAGGCAGAATTCAATTTAAGCAACCAAGAATGATGGAGCTTGATGGTTCTGTTACACACATTACTCCTGTAGAAGCACGTCTACGCAATGTTTCATATGTTGCACCCTTGATGCTGGAAGCAAATGTTATTGAAGATGGAAAAACTCTAGAAACTAGATTCATTCACATTGGTGATATACCTGTAATGGTAAAATCAGAATCTTGTATTTTACGAAGTTTTACACAACAAAAACTAATTGATTATGCAGAAGATCCAGAGGATCCTGGGGGCTACTTCATCATTAATGGTTCTGAACGAGTGATAGTTGGATTAGAAGATTTGTCATACAACAAAATTATTGTGGACGCTGAAAAAGTTGGCGGTAAAAAAGTATTCAAAGCAAAGGTATATTCCTCAATTGTTGGTTATCGCGCAAAACTGGAGTTAGTGCTGAAAGAGGATGGACTTATTGTTGCAAGGATACCGGGCTCACCTGTTGATATTCCAATAATTACTTTGATGCGTGCTCTTGGATTAGAATCAGATAAAGAAATTGCATCGGTGATATCTCTGAATGATAACGTACAAAATGAACTTGATAGTTCTTTTGAAAAAACAGATATTACAACATCAAAAGATGCTATTGTATACATCAGTAAAAGAATAGCACCTGGCATGTTGGAAGAATTTCAAATTAAGCGCGCGGAAACACTATTGGATTGGGGTTTACTTCCACACTTAGGTAAGCAACCTGATAACAGAAAAGAGAAAACACAGTTTTTGGGTGAGGCTGCCTGCAAATTATTAGAGTTAAAACTTGGATGGATTCAACCAGACGACAAAGATCATTATGGCAACAAGGTTGTCAAGTTTGCAGGGCAGATGTTGGCTGATTTATTCAGAACTGCGTTTAGGAATCTGGTACGAGATATGAAATATCAACTTGAACGCTCTGGTCAAAAAAGAGGAATCAATGCTGTTAGCGCAGCGATTCGTCCCGGCATAATATCTGATAAACTCAATAACGCTATAGCAACAGGAAACTGGGGACGTGGAAGGGTTGGAGTTACACAATTACTTGACAGAACAAATTACTTGTCTACTATAAGTCATCTACGACGTGTACAATCACCTTTGAGCAGAACTCAACCCAATTTTGAAGCAAGAGATTTACATTCTACACATTTTGGAAGGATCTGTCCAAGTGAAACACCAGAAGGATCTAATTGTGGCTTGGTTAAGAATTTGGCTTTATCTGCGATAATTTCTGTAAGTGTATCTTCAGAAGAGGTTGTTGAAAAAATGTATGAGTTTGGAACAGCTCATTTCTCAGAAGTTAAAGACTCGGTAAAAAAGGATGGGGCTAGAATTTTTGTTGATGGAAAATTAATTGGTTATCATAAAGATGGAGAAAAATTAGCAAATTCTTTACGTGAACTACGTAGATCTTCTAAGATTCATCCACATGTTGGGATATCTATACATATACCAGAACAGGAAGGTGCTACAAAAAGACTGTATGTAAACTGTAATGCAGGACGTGTTTTACGCTCCCTCATTATAGTAAAAGATGGCAAATCAGTACTCACGCAAGATCTTCTTGATAAAGTGACAAAGAAACTTGTTTCATGGAACGACTTGATTCGAATGGGTGTAATTGAACTTGTAGATGCAAACGAAGAAGAAAACTGCTTTATAACATTTGATGATAAACATGCTAAGAAGCATACTCATATCGAAATTTTTCCTTCAGCAATTTTAGGTGCTGGCGCATCAATAATACCATATCCTGAGCATAATCAATCTCCACGTAATACATATGAATCTGCCATGGCCAAACAAAGTCTTGGTTTTTCAACACCAATGATGAACACTAGTACTTATGTAAGACAACACTCCATGCTGTATCCTCAAACTCCTATTGTGACTACAAAGGCTATGGGACTACTAGGTCTCGAGAAAAGACCTGCAGGACAAAATTGTGTAGTTGCGGTCTTACCATTTGATGGATATAACATTGAGGACGCTATTGTTCTGAGCAAATCTTCGGTTGAAAGAGGGTTAGGACGCACATTCTTTTATAGGATCTATGAATCAGAATCAAAACAATATCCTGGTGGAATGCGTGATAATTTTGAGATTCCAAACGCTGATGACAATCTTCGTGGATACAAGGGTGAAAAATCATATCGTTTATTGGAAGATGATGGAATTATTGCTTCAGAATCTCGTGTGTCGGGAGGTGATATCCTCATAGGAAAAACCAGTCCACCTAGATTTATGGAAGAGTATCGTGACTCTTCCTCTACTGGACCATATAGAAGGGATACATCCATAGGAGTAAGACCTTCTGAAGTAGGAGTTGTTGACACCATTGTTTTGACGCAAGCAAATGAGGGTGGAAAAATGTTCAAAGTTAGAATTAGAGATATGCGTCCTCCTGAAATAGGAGATAAGTTTGCCTCAAGGCATGGTCAAAAAGGAGTAGTAGGCATACTAGCTAAAGCAGAAGATTTGCCTTATACTGCTGACGGAATATCACCTGACGTTCTAATTAATCCTCATGCGTTTCCATCAAGAATGACGGTTGGTATGATGATGGAATCAATAACTGGTAAAGCCGCTGCAATACGAGGCAGAAAGGTTGATGCGTCTGCCTTTGTTGGTGAGAAGATGGATGATGTAAAGGGTGTATTGAAAGATGCAGGATTCGAGTATTCTGGTAAGGAAATTATGTATGACGGTAAAACAGGCAAACAATTCCCAGTTGAGGTGTTTATTGGAGTTGTTTATTATCAAAAATTACATCATATGGTTGCAGATAAGATACATGCACGTGCACGTGGACAAGTTCAGATGTTAACTAAACAACCTACTGAAGGTAGGGCACGTGGTGGTGGTTTAAGATTTGGAGAAATGGAGAGAGATTGTATAATAGCCTATGGGGCTTCCATGATTCTCAAAGATAGACTGCTTGATGAATCTGATAAATCTGATATCTTTGTATGTGAACGATGCGGTCTTGTAGCATATCATGATGTTAAACAAAGAAAGTTTCATTGCAGAGTTTGTGAAAATAAGGGAAAAGTAAGTTCTGTATCTGTGGCATATGCATTCAAGCTGTTATTGCAGGAAATGTCTAGTCTTGCTATTGCACCACGTTTGTTGATTAAGGAGAGAGTATAATGTCAATTCAAACGGTAAAAGCTATTGATGGGATTAAATTTTGTGTTTGGTCTCCAAATGAGATTAGGAAGTATTCAGTATCTGAAATTACTGCCCCTGAAACTTACGATGAAGATGGTATGGCGGTACAGGGTGGATTGATGGATGGATGTCTTGGAACATTAGAACCTGGACAAAAATGTCTGACTTGCGGCAATACCTCTGCTAGATGTCCTGGTCATTTTGGACACATTGAGCTTGCAGAGCCAGTATTACATATTGCATTTATTGATAGCATCCACAAGTTGTTGACTTCTACATGCAGATCTTGTTCAAGATTAAAAGTTCCTCAGGAAGTACTTGACAAGTTCTCGAAATTTAAAAAAAATAGTGCATCATATACTGTGCTATCACGTAAACGTATTCCAGAACAAATACTTGAAAAAGCAAAAAAATCAAAAGAATGTCCACATTGTGGAAAACCACAATACGAACTTATTTTCACAAAACCAACAATATTCATAGAAAAAACTGAACTTGGAGAAAATAGATTACTACCAGTTACAATAAGAGAACGATTTTCACAAATTATTGACGAAGATCTTAGACTATTAAATTACAATGTAGATACAGCCAGACCAGAATGGTTTATTTTACAAGCATTGCCTGTACCTCCTGTAACTGTTAGACCTTCTATTATACTTGAAACTGGAATAAGATCTGAAGATGATCTAACCCATAAAATGGTAGACATTATTAGGGTAAATCAACGACTTAGAGAAAGCAAAGAAGCTGGAACACCTCCACTAATAGTTCAAGATCTTGTTGATCTACTTCAATATCATACTACAACTTATTTTGATAACGAGGTTTCAGGAATTCCACAGGCTCATCATCGTTCTGGTAGACCTCTGAAAACATTAACACAAAGACTCAAAGGCAAGGAAGGTCGTTTTAGAGGATCACTATCCGGAAAACGAGTAGACTTTTCAAGTCGAACTGTTATTTCTCCAGATCCTAATTTAGACTTGGGTGAAGTCGGTGTTCCAGTACAGGTTGCGACTAAACTTACAATTCCTGAGATTGTTACTGAATGGAATATTGAAAAACTAAAAAAATTAGTTATTAATGGACCAAGTATATTTCCTGGAGTAAATTATATTGTAAGACCTGACGGAGTTAAAATTAGACTAGATTTTGTAGAAGACCGTTCAATCATTGCGGATGCTCTTGAGATAGGATATCTAGTGGAAAGACATCTTTCTGATGGTGATGTTGTACTGTTTAACAGACAACCATCACTTCACCAAATGTCTATAATGGCTCACCATGTTCGTGTGCTACCAGGAAAAACTTTTCGATTACATCCTTCTGTTTGTCCACCATACAATGCTGACTTTGATGGTGATGAAATGAATCTTCATGTACCACAAAGTGAAGAGGCTAGGGCTGAGGCAATGCTACTGATGCGAGTGCAAGAACAGTTAATTTCTCCTAGATTTGGCGGCCCAATCATTGGTGCCCTTCGTGACTTTATTACGGGTGCATATCTTCTTACCAAAGATGATACTACTTTAACAAAGCAAGAATTTACTAATTTTGCAATGCTAGGTGGTTATGATGGGGAATTACCAGAACCAAAAATTAAAAATAAAAACGGTTCACTTTATACGGGAAAGCAATTGTTTTCTCTCTTCCTCCCATCTGATTTCAATTTGATATTGACTTCTAAATGGTCAAAGGGAACAACTGGTAAAAAGAAAGATATAGTGATTAAAAATGGTGAATTAGTTAGCGGTGTAATAGATAAATCATCTATTGGAGCCGAAGAACCAGAAAGCGTTTTACATAGAATTGCAAAAGACTATGGCAATGAAAAAGCTAAAAATTTTCTAAACTCTATTCTTATCATAATAAAACAGTTTATCACTAATTATGGATTTAGTTATGGTTATTCTGACTTGGAACTTTCTGACAAAGATAGGGAGGCAATTCTTACTGATTTACGAGAAACATATGATAAGGTTGCAGATATAACAAGCCAAAAAAATAAGGGAACTCTAAAAGGATTGCGTGGACTGACTGTCGCTGAAACTGCAGAAGCATTAATCACATTTGAACTTGGTAAGGCTAGAGACAGAGCAGGTATTACTGCAAATTCAAACCTTGCAGATGACAATGCAGGTAAAATTATGGCAACTACTGGTGCTAGAGGTTCTGCCTTGAATGTTGGGCAGATGGCTGGTGCTTTGGGTCAACAATCAAGACGTGGAAAAAGATTACATACAGGTTATGGTAACCGTACTCTTCCTCACTTTAAAGTACATGACGATAATCCTGACTCTCATGGATTTGTGAAATCTAACTTCCGTGATGGTCTTTCTGTCTTAGAATTTTTCTTTCATGCTATGGGTGGAAGAGAGGGACTTGTTGATACTGCTGTAAGAACACAACAAAGTGGATATATGCAGCGAAGGCTAATCAATGCACTTGAGCATATTAGATTAGAATATGATAATACTGTAAGAGATCCACATGGTCACATTATACAATTTTTGTATGGTGAGGATGGTATAGATGTAGCAAAAAGTGATCATGGAGAAGCATTTAACATCAATCGATTAGTTGAATCTCAATCAATCGTAGATACTGGAAGCAAAGCAACCAAAGACGAGATAACTAATATATCTAAAAAATACACAAAGACGTTCAATCTAAGATTGACCTCAATGGTCAATGACGCATTACATAAATCTAATCTATCCAAAGCAGGACTGGAAAATGTTTGCAAAAAAGGCCTTGAACTGTATGATAAATCCCAAGTTGAACCTGGGCAGGCGGTTGGTATTGTTACTGCACAATCTATTGGAGAACCTGGTACTCAAATGACACTTAGAACTTTTCATACTGCTGGAATTGCTGAGAAAAATGTAACTCTTGGTCTACCAAGAATTATTGAATTGGTTGATGCACGTAAAAAACCATCTACTCCTTCAATGGATATTTATCTTGACAAAGATTCAAAATCTTCTAAAGAAAAAGCAATTGAAACAGCGAAAAACATCTTACAAACAACTGTGAATGATTTGGTAATTCATCCAGTAGAAACTGATTATCAAACTAAAATTACACTTACTATTGATGATGCTCGACTAAAAACTAGAGGATGCACATTCGAAGACATGATGGCTGTTTTAGAAACAAACAAGAAATTCAAAGCAATAGGTGATAATAATACCATTACTTTACAATTAGTTGATGAAGCTGATGCTGTAACAGTAGTTGCTTTGCGAAATAAAGTGCTTAAAACTACGGTAAGGGGCGTACCCGATATAGCGCGTCTAACACTTAAGGAAGAAAATGGAGAGTGGTTAATTCAAACAACAGGATCAAATCTAGCCGAACTCCTTTCAGTTAAGGGAGTTGATAAGAATAATGTTAGAACAAATAATGTGTTTGAAATTAGCACTGTCTTGGGAATAGAAGCGGCAAGAAATGCACTCATTAATGAACTCAAAGCAACCCTAGAAAACCAAGGATTAGAAGTTGATATACGGTATCTTATGCTAGTGGCTGATCTGATGTGCCATAAAGGTCATCTTCAACAAATTGGTCGTCATGGAATTGCAGGAACAAAAAATAGTGTTCTTGCAAGAGCAGCTTTTGAAATAACAGTGCCTACTATTGCAAATGCTGCAAAATTAGGAGAAATTGAAGAATTGAAAGGAATTACTGAAAATGTAATAGTTGGAAGCCAAATACCAATTGGAAGTGGAACGGTGGATATATTTATGAAACCTAAAACAAAAAAATAATCTAGCCATGGCAAAACTATTAGAAAAAGCACTAACAGGTGCAATTAAGGAAAGAAAACACACTCTTGGTACAAAACAAGTAGTATCTTCCATGAAAAATAGTAAATTAGTTGTAATTTCGCAATCAGTTTCTACTGAAATAGCTAAAAAAATTGAGGAAAGTGCACAAAATGACAGCGTACCTTTATTGCACTTTAATGATACATCTGTAACCTTAGGAAAACTTTGCGGATTACAATTTCGTGTATCAGCAATTTCCCTTAATTCGTTATCTGCCACAAACATACAGGCAATTATAAAAGAATATGAAACAAAATAATTTTGAAAAAATCTATCTAAGTTTAAATGAGACCAAGAAATAGTTCAGCAATACAAACACCATGCCACAATCAATAAAATTATCAACAGATCAAATGCGTTTGATGTCACTTTTTCAAAATGTTACAAAAGCAACTGCCCGTGACTGTGTGGAAGATGAGGCGCAAGATAAAATTATTTTTGTAGTACAGGAGGGTAAGATGGGTCTTGCCATCGGCAAGGGTGGTTCTAATATAAAATCTCTAAAAAATATTATAAAACGGAATGTTGAACTAATTGAATACTTTGATGATCCAATAAAATTTTTAAAAAATATTTTAAATCCTAAATTCGTGAACGAAGTAAAACTTGATACAAAACCGGATGGGTCATCACAGGCAACAATAATTGTTGATCATGGTAAGAAAGGCTTAGTAGTTGGTCGTGCAGGATGTAATGCTGAAAAGGCTAGACTATTCGCCAAAAAATATTTCAATATTTCAAGTGTTCTAATAAACAGTCCCACAATAACACAATTGGAGATGTAATATTTGGCAAAATCACCACTTGGTTTGTTTGCAGGCAGAATTTTGAAGATGAAGAAGAAACGTCAGCGGTGGTCAATATCAACATATAAACGAAGAAAATTAGGTTTGGATAAAAAATCCAGCCCATTAGGAGGTGCTCCACAAGGAAGGGGGATTGTTTTGGAAAAAACAGGTGTTGAGGCAAAACAACCAAACTCCGCTGTTAGAAAGTGTGTTCGTGTTCAATTAATAAAGAATGGAAAAACTGTAACAGCATTTTTACCACGAGATGGGGCAATGAACTTTATTGATGAACACGATGAAGTACATATTGAAGGCATGGGTGCTACTCAGGGTGGTGCCATGGGAGACATTCCTGGAGTACGATACAAAGTGTTCAAAGTAAACGGAACATCATTACATGAATTAGTAATAGGTAAGAAAGAAAAACCAAGAAGATAAAAAAATGACAACGCAAAAACTTTTGTTATTTAGAAAATGGGATATATCTGAAATAGAAATACAAGATGTTGGTCTTAAAACTGCTATATCTCTAAAAGAAACAATATTACCAATGAGTTTTGGACGTTCTGCATTAAAGCGATTCAATAAAGCTGATGTTAACATAGTTGAACGATTAGTAAATAAAATGATGCACTTTGGCAAAAAATATGCCAAAAATACTGGAAGAATGGCGGGAAAAAAATTTCATACCTTCAATGTGGTAAAAACTGCCTTCGAAATAATTCATCAAAAAACAGGAAAAAATCCCATTGAAATTTTAGTTCGTGCTGTTGAAAACTCTGCACCAAACGAAGACACTACCAGAATTGTATATGGTGGCACAGTGTATCACGTGTCTGTAGATGTAGCACCAATAAGAAGAGTTGATCTAGCATTGAGATTTATTGCTGATGGGGTGAAAGAAGCCACATTTTCTAATCCAAAAGCAATCGAGGAATATTTGGCTGAACATCTAATTCTTTCAGCTAATAATGACACTGCTGCACCTTCTGTCAAGAAAAAGAACGAATTAGAGCGAATAGCTCAAGCATCTAGATAATTTAGCCCGGCTCGGACTCGAACCGAGGTCAAGGGATCCAGAATCCCCCATGCTTGCCACTACACTACCGGGCTTCAAACACAAGTCAAAAAAATTAGAATATAATCATTTCATTCTTGACTCATTAATTGCAGTGGGGTAATCACAATCCGCTTTTACTCTCATATACGCGATTAATCTGTAATGTATTGAATACATATTATTCTCTTTGGCAATAATTCCTTTCTGTAATAATGATGCTAATCCTCTTGATATTTCTGAAATTTTATAGTTATTTTTTTGGCATGCTTCATCACGTTTTTTTTGATATTGTTTTACACTGAATGTTACGTCATCAATTTCTAAAATTAACGGCCAGATAATTTTCTCCCAAACGGTTCTTCTATTTTGTGTTGCTGTGGCATACTTGCCTTTTTCACTCAACATTAATACATGATTTTACACTATTATAATTCGTGTCCCACAATGAGATTGCAAAATCATTAGAACTTTTAGAAAAGGACTGGGATATAGAACCAATAATCAAAGATTTTCATTTAGGAAGACGTGATGATGTTTCTGAAAATTCTATAAAAATAGGAGATGTTGTATTTCACATCCCATTTTTGACTAAAATAAAAAAATTTATTCTTTGGAAATGTTATTGGCCAGATTGTTCAAACTGCTGTACAAGGCAAGGTAGACTTCCTTTAACTTCCCATGACTTGATAACAATTGGAACCGGAATGAAATATCAAAAAACATCTGATTTCATAAAAAATGAAACAGTAATAGCTACTTGGCAGGAACCAAGTCCTGGAGGTGGCTCTACCACATTAACTAGTATTAATTTGAAACGAAAGGAAGATGAAACAGAAGCAGATGATGGTACTCACATCAAATGCAGATTTCTAGATGA
>OFBM01000019.1_pt1 | contig 14685 bp, 14 predicted proteins | sample 1520581 | NCBI WGS metagenome assembly OFBM01 (sample SAMEA3696448, study PRJEB22514) | metagenome | biome: water; feature: marine; material: hydrothermal vent | place: Pacific Ocean | collected 2014-08-15 | depth 1539 m
GATTTGGGCAGGGTGGGGATTGCTCCTGATTCTAGTTATTTGCATAATGAGGAAGCTAAGCGTATTGCTGATGAGTGTGATTTTGAAAATCTTAATAAGTTTGAAGTGAAAGTTATAGGTAGCTAATTACTTAAAAAGTTAAAGGTGCTTTTAATCCGACTAAATAATTAAAAGTCAAATTTGAATAATGTTACAATATTCAAATGAATATAAAAACACAAACCCATGGCGGTGCCAGAGCGGGCGCTGGTCGTAAGAAAAACTCGGGTAAATTCAAGGAAGACACCAAGGTGATGCGTGTGCCAGCTAGCCTGGTTGATACGGTCAAATCAACGCTTGAGGTATATAAATCACAATTAAAATATGATGTTGTTGTGTCTCTACCGGCAGATAACGCAGCCGATATCACCACCCCTATTTTTACCTCACGTGTGCAAGCAGGTTTTCCATCTCCTGCGGACGACCATCTAGAAGATCAACTTGATTTAAATAAACACTTAATTCACCATCAAGAGGCTACTTTTTTTGTGCGTGCACAAGGCGAGTCTATGCTCGGTGCAGGTATTCATCCAGGTGACATCTTGGTGGTAGATAAGTCACTTGTTGCTAAAAGTGGCAAGATAGTAATTGCCGTGGTGGATGGTGAGTTTACGGTTAAGCGCCTTCATAAATATAAAGGCAATATTACTTTAAAGGCAGAAAACCCTGAGTTTGATGATATTGTAATTAGTGAGGGTAGTGAGCTTATTATTTGGGGTGTGGTCACCTCAGTGATTCATCAGTATGCCTAAATTCAATCAACAAAAGTTTGCATTGGTTGATTGCAATAATTTCTATGCTTCATGTGAGCGCGTGTTTGATCCAAAATTAGAACGACAGCCCATTGTCGTACTTAGTAATAACGATGGCTGTGTGATTGCACGCTCGAATGAAGCTAAGGCACTTGGGATTAAGATGGGTGTGCCGTATTATCAAGTTAAGGATTTGATGATTAATAAATCGGTGGTGATTAAATCTTCAAACTATCCCTTGTATGGTGACATGTCATCACGAGTGATGAGTATTGTTGGTGAGTATGCGCCCGTGCAAGAGGTGTATTCGATTGATGAGAGTTTTTTAGATTTATCAGGGCTGATGATGAACTTGAATACACACATGCAAGCACTTAAAAACCAAGTTAAGTCGTGGACAGGGGTGCCGGTTTGTATTGGCATTGGACATACCAAAGTGCGAGCAAAGTTAGCCAATCGCATTGCTAAGATCTATCCAAGGTTTAATGGGGTGTTTGATATTGATGTATTGCCTGACAATCGATTTGAGAAGTTATTAGCTTCAGTTGATGTGGGTGATATCTGGGGTGTGGGGTCAAAATCAGCGCTTAAGCTTAATCGTGTTGGTATTACAACGGCACTCAATTTTTACAAGGCAGATATTGGTATTATTGAAACCTTGCTAGGGGTGAATGGAAAACGCATCTATCGAGAGCTATATGGGCATTCTTGCTTAGCAATAGAGGAGGTAGCACCACCAAGACGACAGATTGTGTCTTCTCGTTCGTTTGGGGAGGATTTAAGCGCTTTTGATGAGATTAATCAAGCATTGACCACATTAACAAGAAAAGCCGTTAATAAGCTTAATAAGCAGTCTTTGGCAACAACCTCGATGAGTGTTTTTATCTACACCAACCCCTTTAAGAAGAATGTGCCTTGCATTAACTTGTCAAAAACTATTGGCATGAGTGTGCCGATTAGCGATGAAAAATTACTCATTCCTTTGTGTGCAAAAATATTAAAGCAAATTTATGAGCCGGGTTATAGGTTTTACAAAGGTGGCGTGATGCTAGGCAATCTAACCTTAGATAAAAGCCAACAAGATTTATTCGTGGCTAATGATAAGAGCACTCAATTGAGTAGTCATCCTTATGGGCATTTATTGCGCTATGCTAGCGAACTGGGTAACGACCGCTGGTTACCAAGGGCGGAGTTTCAATCTAACCGATTCACAACGCATTGGAATGAGCTGCTAAGTGTCTAAGTGTGTAAACAAAAAAAAGCCCGCATAAGCGGGCTTTTTAATGATGTTTTTTTATTAATCCTAGAATGGGATATCGTCATCAAAGCCAGAGTTGTCTACTGGCGTGATAGGATCTTGAGCAGCTGCTGGTGCAGTAGCAGCTGGTCTTGGTGCACCGCCGGCATCGTCACGACGATCTAGCATTTGTAGCGTACCGTTAAAGCCTGATATAACGATATCAGTAGCGTATTTTTTAACACCGTCTTGCTCGTAGCTTCTAGTTTGGAGTTTGCCTTCAACGTAAACTTTAGAACCTTTATCTAAATATTGGCCAGCGATTTCAGCAAGTTTGCCAAATACACTTACGCGATGCCATTCTGTTTTTTCTTGTTTTTGACCGGTGTTTTTGTCGGTCCAAGACTCTGAAGTTGCGACTGATAAATTAGCAATTGCATTGCCGTTGGATGCGTATTTAACCTCGGGTTTTGCGCCTAAATTACCTACTAAAATTACTTTGTTGATTCCTGCCATTTTGTTACTCTCCCGTTGGTTTTTGTTGTTTCATGGTGAGTATTACCACCCACCAAATGATTGCCATAAATGTGGTGAATAAGAATACACTATTTAAGTCGTATGTGTTGTAAATCCACCCGCCAAAAACACCACCAATGAAGGCGCCTAAAAATTGTGAGGTAGAGTACATACCCATTGCTAGACCGCGCTTATCGCTGTTTGCAGTCTTGGAAATAAGTGATGGTAGCATGGCTTCCATGGCATTAAAGGCAATGAAGAACAAGGTTAGTAAAATAAAGAAAGTAGTGTAGTTGAGCGGGGTCTGATAAAACAAGATTTGACTCATAATCATGATAGAAATAGCAGTAAGTAACATGGCTTTATGCTTGTGGTATTTCTCAGCCAAAATGATCATTGGCAACATGCCAATAAAGGAAACCAACATGACTGGTAGGTACATGGTCCAGTTGTCTTTTAAGTCGGTGGCAACGATGTTATTTTCTACCAGAAGTTTTGGCATAACGATAAAAGCACAAGTCAAAATTAAGTGCAGGGTGAAGATGCTGAAATCTAATTTAAGTAATTTAGAAGTTAAGACTTGTTTAATGTTTGATACTGATAAGGTGTATTGCGCGTGTGGCTTAACATGAGGCAAAGTAAAGACGATGCCTAGTGCGGCAATAGACAAGCCAGCAATCACCCAAAAAAGCCCAGAAATACCTAAATTGACCGTGATTAGTGGACCAATGAGTAACGAGAGCATAAACGCAATACCGATTTGCATACCGACAAAGGCATTGGCTTTAGCGCGTTGCTCTGGTGAAACAAAATCAGCCAAGAAAGCCATTAGCACTGCAGAGATTGCGCCACCGCCTTGCAAAGCTCTGCCAATCACCACGCCGATAATATCAGTGGCATTAGCCGCAACAACGCTACCGATAAAAAAGATAACTAAACCAACAATAAGCATTGGTTTACGACCATATTGATCGGATAAATAGCCAAACGGGATTTGTAGTAGTGCTTGGGTTAGGCCATAAATACCAATAGCAAGGCCAATTAAGTAGGGCGTGGTGCTTTCATATTCAGAGGCGTAAACTGAAAAAACAGGGAAAATCATAAACAACCCGAACATACGAGTTGCCATAATAGATGAGATTTTAAGCGCGAAAAAACGCTCTTGCTTGTTCATTAATGTATGTTGAGCTTAGTCTTCTAAAGAGTAGTGCGGTTCGTATAAAGGATAACTCTTTTTAAGTACACGACGTGCATCTTTTGCCAATACTTCCATGCCAATTGCATCGTAATTATAGGCCATTAAATGTAATGCAGCTGGTACTGATGGCGTGTTAGGGTATTTTTCAATAATGTATTTACATCGGTTAACAGCAGCAATATTGGCGCTTCTTTTGCTGTAGAAAATTGCGACGAATAGTTCATGTCTTGCCAAAATATTTCTAAGTACAATTAGGCGTGTTTTGGCTTCTGCAGCATATTCAGTTGTTGGGAATTTATCAATTAAAGCCATGTAATAGTTAAACGCATCACGCACACTATCTACATCACGTTGTGCATTGTCAGTAATATAATCATCTAAGATAGAGCGAGATTTATCTTCTGAAATAACACCGCGTAGATAATAAGCATACGGTGTTGAGAAGTGCTCAGGATAAAGCTTAATGTAATTATTAAGATGATCAATGGCTTGATCATAATCCTCACCTTTGTAAAGCGCATAAGCGATTTCTAGTTTAGATTGTAGGGCGTATTTAGAGCCGGGGTAAGCAGCCTGTAGCTGTTCAAATAATTCGATGGCTTTATCAGTTGCATTATTTGATAACTCCTCTTTGGCTTCATTAAAGAAGGCTTTAGGCGACAAACCCTTGGTGATAGATTCTCTTTTAACTTCTTCTTCTGACCAAAAACAACCGCTTAGTGAAAGCATTAACAATGGCAATATTAAAATCAGTTTTGTACTGCGTAAAAAAATATAAGAGCCGTTTTTATTGTTCATTTTAAGTAGGTTAGTTTTTATCTAATATGCCAGCATTATACTGATTGACACTAGATTATAATGGCAAAGAACGACTAAGTTTTTATGAAATATGGGTAAATGAGTTTATTTAAAAAAAGAATCTTAATTAGTGACTTGTGTAAAGCATTGGAAGTCTACATGCCTGAAGATCAGGTTGAGAGCGTGTATCAGGCTTATATTGTTGCTGCAACGTCCCATGATGGCCAATATCGCCGCTCAGGCGAGGCTTATGTATTTCATCCAATTAATGTGGCCATGATTTTGGCTGAGTTAAAGCTAGATTATTACTGTATTACCGCAGCGTTATTACATGATTGTATTGAAGATACTTCTTTAACTTATGAAGACATTGTTAAAGATTTTGGTGAAGAGGTAGCACATATTGTACAAGGCGTCTCAAAACTTACTGGTTTAGAGTTTCATTCAACTATTGATAAACAAGCGCAAAACTTTAGGAAGCTGTTTTTAGCCATGAGTACCGATATGCGAGTGATGATGATCAAGTTGGCTGATCGTCTACACAACATGCGAACGCTTAAAGCCATGAGTCGAGATAAGCAGATTAGGATTGCTAAAGAAACAGCTGAAATTCATGCGCCTATTGCTAGGCGTTTAGGTTTGAATAGTATTAGGGTTGAGTTGGATAATTTGTGTTTTGAAATTACCCACCCTTACCGTTACAAGGTGTTGATACACCAAATTAAAAAACAATGCGGTAATCGAAAAAAGATTATTAATCACATTCAAAAGGAGATTGAAGCGCGTCTTGAACAAGAAGGGCTAACCCAAGTAATTATTACAGGTCGTAGAAAGCAGCCCTGCAGTATCTACAAGAAGATGAAGATTAAGCAGTTAAAGTTTTCTCAAGTGCTTGATATGTATGCTTTTAGGGTGGTGGTGGATGATGTTGCGCAGTGTTATCAAGCACTGGGCATCATTCATAATCTGTATAAGCCATTACCAGGTAAGTTTAAAGATTACGTTGCTTTGCCTAAGTCTAATGGTTATCAGTCGCTACACACGGTGTTGTTTGGGCCAAATAAGATTTTTATTGAAGTACAAATTCGTTCAGAAGATATGCACTTTATATCGGAGTACGGTATTGCTGCACACTGGCATTACAAAAGTAGCAGTAGTAATCCATCTGAATTAGCCAGCAACTGGCTAGGATCCTTGTTAGACATTCAAAAAAATTCAGGTACTTCGATAGAGTTTTTAGAGGAAACAAAGACCGATTTATTCCCTTCTGAAGTATTTGTCTTTACTCCGCAAGGAGATATTGTTCAGATGCCTTATAAATCAACTGTATTAGATTTTGCCTATGCCATTCATACCAATATAGGTAATCGAACCCTTAAAGCTAAAGTGGACCAGGTTAGTGCACCCATTTCAAGCGAGCTCAAATCAGGTCAAACCATTGAAATTATTACCCATAAAAAAGCCAAACCACACCCATCTTGGTTACAAATTGCAGTCACAGTTAAGGCCAGGTCTTCTATTAAAGTAATATTGAAAGAAGAGTCTACTTCTGAGTTAATACAGTTGGGAGAATATTTGCTTACTAATGCACTGCATTACCAAGGCGATAATAAGCCGATTGACGAAGAAAAATGGAAACTGTGCTTAGAAGATTTAAAGTGTACTTCCAAAGAAGAGCTTTATATGAAAATTGGATTATCTGAAATCTCGGTTTCTATCGCACTTAATAAGCTTCAAGGTGAAAATGGCAATGACTTGATTAAAAGCATTAGTATTAAACAAACACAAGGTAAATCCATTAGTTTTGCACGTTGTTGTTATCCAATTCCTGGGGACAAGGTGGCGGGCATATTAACCAGCACCAAAGGCTTGGTGATGCATCGTTCTGATTGTGGAAATTTAATCCACGCTAAGCAAAAAAACGAGCAGTGGCTAGAGATTGATTGGCAAGCAGATGATAATGAAGAATTCGAGGCGTTAATTAGAGTGCAAGCGGAAAATCGTCGAGGCATGCTGGCCTCAATCGCCAATGTCATTGCTAAGATTGAAATTAATATTGAGCATTTAGAAGTTGAAGAAAAAGACCATTCAATGAAGGCATTAAATCTAGTGATTGGTGTGACAAACACCGCTCAATTAGATGAGGCGATTTATGAGATTAAAAGCCTTGAGTTTGTACAACGAGTAGAACGGATTTAGTTTTTTAAAAAGACTTAATTTTTACAAAAAACAAAGCCAGTTTTTGATTAAAATTTAGCGTATCTTTATTGCTTATATTTTTCATTTATTTTTCATTTTATTAGAGATCTTTTATGACTTGGACAGACTCCCTAGATATTGCTATTGCACTAGATGAAGCGCATCCTGATTTTGATCCAACTTTTATTAATTTTGTCGATCTTAGAAAGATGGTTATTGCATTAGATGAGTTTGATGACGATGAAGACAAATCAGGTGAAAAAATCCTTGAAGCTATTCAAATGAACTGGCTAGAAGAAAGAGAATGAAGCTTACTAGATTGTTAGCTGTTTTTGTTTGTCTGTACTCTGTAATGGCACACGCTATTTTGGAAGTCACTGTATTAAAACAGGATGAGGAAGCCTTTCCTATTGTTATTGCACCTTTTGAAGTAGTAGGCAACGTTAAGCAAGGGCAAGAAATTGCCGATATTATGCGTGATAATTTTAATCGATCTGGTGAGTTTAACGCAAGCAGTTCTAAGGATGTAATTAACACCGAAGTTGATTATAACAAATGGCGTTCTCAAAAAACAGAAGCACTGGTATACGGAAGAATTGAAAAAGTTAATCAAAAAGTCTTTAAAGTAAAAGTTCATTTAGTTGATATTTATTCTTCTAAAGAACTCTATACTAAAGAATTTTCTGTACACAATAGTGGTATTAGGCGAATTGCCCACTATCTATCTGACCAAATTTATGAAGCACTATTGGGTGAAAAAGGCTCGTTCTACACGCGCTTGTCTTATATCACTGTAGTTAACAAAGGACGTGGTAAGCGAGAGTATCGGTTAGAGATTTCACACTCAGATGCGCAAAACCCACAAACCATCTTAGTTTCATCTAGCCCTATCTTATCGCCAGCTTGGTCACCAGATCAAAAGAAGATTGCCTATGTGTCTTTTGAGAATGGGCGTTCAGAGGTGTTTATTCGTTATCCTTTTGTACGCAGAATGACACAAAAATTGCCTTATTTTGACGGCATCTCTTCAGCACCTTCTTGGCATCCAGACGGTAAAAGTATTGCGTTAACCTTGTCTAAAAAAGGCAATAAAGATATTTATTCGTACCATTTAAAAGACAAAAAACTCACTCGATTAACATTTGACAACGGTATTGACACCGAAGCCAATTATTCACCCGATGGCGATAGTATTGTTTTCACTTCTAATCGCTCAGGACAAGTGCAGGTTTATATTAAGAATCTAATCAGTGGAAAGATTAAGCGTGCAACATTTTCTGGCGCTTATAATGCTAAGGCAGTATTCTCACCAGATGGCAAACAATTAGCCATGGTGCATCGAGTCGATAAAGACTACCGGATTGCCTTGTTAGATATTAAAACCAAAGATTTAATTGTCATGACCAATAACACACTCGATGAATCACCTTATTTTTCACCAAATGGCAATATGATTATTTTTGCCACCAACAAGAAAGATCGAGGTGTTTTGTCGGTAGTCTCTTTATTGGGGCGTGAAACTTTTGAGTTAGCAAGTAAAGCAGGTGAAGTAAGAGAACCAAATTGGTCTCATTATTCAAGATAGGAGAAATATAATGATAAAAATAGTAATATTAAGTGCAAGTGTTGTTTTATTATCAGCGTGTAGTACCGTTGAAGAATTGGTCGATAAATCTATTGGAGAGCCGGGTGTAGTTACAGTTGAAGATCGCAGTAGCGCAACACAAGAAAATATTATTGCACAAGACAACTCTAGTTTTGAGGTGCAAAACTATAGTGGTACAAATGCCGCTGCTAAAGACGCGGTAACAGCGTTAAAAGAGGACGGTGTTGTTTTTGTTCTGAATTTTTCTTATGATGGTTATGAGATTGATGAAAAATCAACCAAAGAAATTATTAAGCATGCTAACTTTATGCGTGACAACCCTCAGGTTGACTTAACCTTAACAGGGCACGCCGATGAGCGTGGTACACGTGAATACAATCTAGCTCTAGGTGAAAATCGTGCACTAAGTGTTAAAGAAATTTTAGGTCTGTATGATTTGACAACGCGAGTTGAAGTGATTAGTTTTGGTGAAGAAAAGCCGATTTCACAAGCGCATGATGAGCAAGGCTGGCAACAGAATAGACGCGTAGAATTCATTTATAAGTAAAAATAAATGAAACTTGTTGTTTATATTGGGGTGGGTCTACTTGCATTACAAATGCCTATTAGTGCCGCTGAAATAAATACAAGCAAGATTTTAATTGAGCATAATAAAAAGCTTAATCAGCTCAAAAAAACAAATAAAGACTTACAAGGTCAGATAGAGGTCTTACAGCAACAGCAAAAAATCAGTACTGAAAAGATCCAATCATTGTTTCATTTGCTAAAGTACAAAAAACCCACCGTAGTGAGTAAGAAATTACTACGCGCTGAGGTTAGTGATAAAGCCGCTAAAAAAGCTTACACTAATGCTAAAGGCTTTTTAATGATTGGAGAATACGATAAGGCGATTAAGCTATTTACTACATATCTAGGGCTTTACCCTAATAACAATCATACTTCTGATGCTCATTATTGGCTGGCAAAGTCTTATTTGGCCAAAGAGAATTATCACGCCGCTAAGAAGGTGTTTATTGAGTTCCAGAGAGAAAATGAATTGCATTATAAGTTTGCCAATTCTTTATACGAACTGGCTAAAACTTATGCCGAGATTGGTCAAAACGATAAAGCAGAATTATTAATCAACACCATGATTAAGAAATTCCCAGAACATGTGGCTATTTTTAAAGCCAAGGCCCTGTTAAAAGCATTGCAGAAAGCGACCATACCCGAGCTAATTGAAGCTGCAGTTATTCCCAAAAATCCAATGCCAGATCCTACTGTTGTTAAGATTAAAACCAAAACAACCAGTACGTTGCCAGCAACATCTGAGACAGTTAACGCGCCAATAAAGCCAATAAAGCCAATAAAGCCAGCAAAGGTATCAGTGGATACGCCGATAGTTACGCCAATTAAGGCCAAACCTAAAGCTAAGTAATATTGTGAAGGTTCTGTCGATTCCTGGTGTTACACTAGATGCATTGTGCCAGCTTAATGCTAAGCGCTATCCATTTTTATTAGAAAGTGTTAATCACAATCAGGCCAATCGCTATTCTATTTTGTTTGCGCACCCAACTGAGAGAATCGTTCTAAATAATTTGGATGAGTTTGATTTTTTATCAACACTAGAGTCAAGTATTGATGTGCCTACCATCCAAAGTGATTTGCCTTTTACTGGCGGCTGGTTTGTGTATTTGTCGTACGAGTTGATTGGGCAGATTGAGCCCATTTTAAAGAATGATTTACATTCGGGTGATCAGGCGGTAGCGATTGCCGTTAAGATTCCTACAGCGATTGTGATTGACCATACCAATGATCAAACTTATTTGTTAGACCAGTTTGGTGATCAGGCGCGTATCGATCAAGTGTTAGCAGACATTAAGCATTTAAATAAGATTGAAGCTATTGCCATCAAGGGTGTGTTGTCTTGGGAAGAAGAGAATAAGTTTCTCTCAGGTGTAGAGCGTAGTCGTGACTATATTGTAGCTGGTGATGTGTTTCAGGTAAATTTATCACGACAATGGCAATACCAGCTTGATACGAAAATTGCACCAGCGCAAATCTACCAAGCTTTAAAGCGCTCTAACCCGGCACCATTTTCCGCTTTGGCGCAATTCGAAGGCTTTAGTATTATCTCTTCTTCGCCTGAGCGCTTGTTTAGCGTAGATGGTAATCAGGTAGAAACTCGACCGATTGCAGGTACACACCCTCGCGGTAGTGGCGAAGAAGATGAGCGCTTAAAGGCGCAGTTAATCAACCACCCTAAAGAGCAAGCCGAACATATCATGTTGCTAGATTTGGAGCGTAATGACTTGGGCAGGGTGTGTGAGTATGGTTCAGTGCATGTAAATGAGATTATGACTTTAGAAAGCTATCCTTATGTGCACCACATTGTTTCTAATATTAAGGGTAAGTTAAGAGCAGATATTAATATTAAAGCCTTAGTGCGGGCTTTGTTTCCAGGTGGTACGATCACTGGCTGCCCTAAGATTCGCTGCATGCAGATTATTGCTGAATTAGAGCAAATGCCACGCCAAGCCTATACAGGGTCGTTGGGTTATATTAGTAGTAACGACAAGATGGATTTTAATATCTTGATTCGCACTATCACCCAGCAAGATAACACACTCACGTTGCGTGCTGGTGCTGGCATTGTGTTTGATTCAGTAGCTGAGCGCGAGCTTGAAGAAACCCAGCACAAAGCCGAAGGTATGCTAAAAATCTTTGATCAATCTACTAAGGCTGAAACTTAGAGGTCATTGGGTAGCGACGCTCTTTGCCAAAAGCATTCTGACTGACTTTAGGTCCTGGGGCAGATTGTCGGCGTTTGTATTCATTGTTAAGCACCATACGACTGATACGCTTAACCGTATCTGGATTAAAGCCCTGCTGAATAATGTGCTGAATCGATTGTTTGTATTCAACAAATAATTCTAAAATCGCATCCAATTCCTCATAAGGCGGTAAAGAATCTTGATCTACTTGATTGGGTGCAAGCTCTGCAGAAGGCTCACGATCAATCACACGCCCAGGAATAACATAATCAATAGAGTTGCGATAATTAGCTAGGCGGTAAACCATGGTTTTTGCAATGTCTTTAAGTGGAGCAAAGCCACCAGACATGTCTCCATATAGGGTGGCATAACCCACTGCCATTTCAGATTTGTTACCTGTTGTAAGTACAATCTTGCCAGACTTATTAGAGACTGCCATCAGTAGGGTGCCACGAATACGGGCTTGTAAGTTTTCTTCAGTGGTATCGGATTCAGTACCTGAAAATAAAGGACTAAGCTGTGTGTTGAAGCTATCCACCATTGAATGAATGTTGATCTCATGGTAATCAACTCCCATGCTACTTGCTTGAGCTTTAGCATCTTCCAAGCTCATGCTAGAGGTGTATTCGTACGGCATCATAATGGCTTGCACGTGCTCAGCGCCTAGGGCGTCAACGGCAATGGCCAGTGTCAGTGCGGAATCAATACCGCCAGATAGACCAATAATAGCACCGTTAAACACGCCATTTTTTTCAATGTAGTCTTTGGTCGATAACACCAAAGCATCATAAATAGTTTTTTCAATTGACTCGTTAGTGTTTTGCAGAATGGGTTGATCTAGGGAGTGAGTTAAGACTTGAAAGAAGGGTAGTTGATGTGTGATTGTGCCACTAGCATCCATAACAAAAGATCCACCATCAAATACCAGCTCATCTTGTCCGCCAATAGCATTGACATAAATGAGATTGATATTGTTTTCCAACACTCTTTGTCGCATAGTTTCGATTCTTTGTTGATGCTTTCCTAGCTGGAAGGGTGAGGCGTTAAGGCTAATAATGGTTTGCGCACCATGACTAACTGCAGCGTTAATGGATGCAGCTTCCCATGCGTCTTCACAAATCACCACGCCAATTTTGCTTTGTTGGCATTCGAACACGAATGAATCTGTACCAGGCTCAAAATAACGTCTTTCATCGAACACGCCGTAATTAGGCAAGCATTGTTTGTGATAAGTGCTTACACGGCCTTGACGTATTAAGTAAGCACTATTGTATAAATGATCATCAGTACGTGTAGGTGCACCAAATAAAACACTGACACCTTCAGGTAGCTGGGTACGCATGTGCTCAATGGTAGATTCGATCTGATCAATAAAACCCTCACGCAGCAATAAGTCTTCTGCTGGGTAACCAATCAGCGCTAATTCTGGAAAAACCAGTAAATGAGTGCCAGATTCATCTGCCTCAAGTGCCAGATTGATGATCGTCTGCGCGTTATTGTTCAAATCACCAACAATAGGGTTAATTTGTGCAATATCAATTTTGATAGGATCAGAGCCATTTGAAAGGTTTTCTAGCTGCTCCTGCCAAAATATGGCCTTCAATTTATTGCCCGTGAGTTTTGCGTGCTCAAGTTTGGTGTTAGCTACCACTATGGCAGGATTAACACCCAAAATACTGGCAAATTGCCAAGCATGGGTTTCAGACAAGGCTGTTTTTCCTGATTTATATTTGCTTAGATTGGACTGATTGATGTCGTATTTTTGAGCTATCTTATAGTCCGAAAGCCCAGTCTTCTTGCGTACTTTAGCCAGATAGTCTTTGGTTTTATTTGCCATGATTTATTACTAAAATTCATTGTATTTTTTACCTATTATAGTTATTTTTTACTACTAGTGTCACCCATTCATTTTAGTTAAAAAATACTAGTAGTGGTAAAAGTGCCATAATTATCATATAAGTCATTGATTTAACAGTAAATAAATAGTAATTAATTTTTTTATAAAAAAGCACTTTACAAGCTAAAAAAGTGATGGTATATTTCACATAAATCAACAATAAACAGGGGAAATACTTATGAGTCAAATGCACCAACATTTAGTAGCAGAATCTGAGTTAAATCTTGAGACCATTGATCTACAACAAAGGGCTTATACGGGCGATGCAGAAGCGCAGTACGCATTGGCCAATATTTTTCAAAAAGGCATCCATGTTCAAAAGAACACAAATCATGCTTTTTACTGGTATCAGAGCGCTGCACAGCAAGGTAATTTACTGGCGCAATACAATGTTTGGTTTGCGTATTTAACAGGTGAAGGGGTTCAGGCGAATACGCAACAGGCTAACAAATGGTTTGCTAGGGCATCTTTAAAGAACTCTCGCTCTACACAATCTATTGTGGCTCAGTTATTAGGCACAACCATACACTGATTTTTATAATTTAAGAGATAAAGGGTTAAGATATGCTTACTTTGCGATTAATTAAATCAACATTAACTTTGTTTGCATTGTTGGTTGCTAGCTCCGCATTAGCATCAATATACAGCTCTTATTCTCCATTAATCCATCCAAAGCCATTGCTTATCATTGTCTCGGTAACAGTCATTCTTGGGGCTTTGTCTTTTTTCCAAAAAAACGCCTTTATTAATCGTCAGTCTTAATAGTAATAGACTTAAGGCTCTTCTTAGCTTGACATAGTCAAGACCATCTCTTCCAATAATTTTGTAACAATGACTTGTTAGGGGGTATACACGCCCATTTAAATTTTTAATACTGCAAAGTATTTGTTGTGAGTAATTCACTCTCTGAAGGGTCTATAACGTGGCAAATAGGCGTTAATTTACAGATTAACGTAAGACAGCTATCACTACTAGTATCCAAGTTAAAGAAATAGCTATTTTCTTTTAATATTTAACGCAATTCATTAAATAATCTTCAATAAAACAAATGATTTTGTTAAACTTTACATATTGTTTTAAATTTATTTATTAGTTATGGGTTTGTTTAGTAGGAACAAAGATAATGTAAAGGACGGAGTTAGCAGCGAAACTCAAGACTGGAGTAAGGATCTTAAGCGTAATACTGCCAGCAAAAAAGTTGTTTCACAGCAAGGTTTTGATTTTATAAAAATCATTGATGCAGAAGGTGTTTTAGTAGATTTAGAGACTAAGAAGGGACTAAGTATAAATATTGAAAATATAAGTAGTGACCAAGTTAAGATTTTAAAAAAATGCAATACTGAGAACACTGCTGCCGAGTTAATTAAAATTTTAAAAAGAACCAATAAAACAAAATTTAAGCAAATAATTTTAGACCCTCTAATCAATTGTGGTTTTTTTGAGTTAACTGTTCCAGACAAACCAAAAAGTCCAAAACAAAAATATCGCTTTACTGGGAAGTTTGTCCATAAAAAGGTTAGGGTTTAGTAGGAATCATCAAAAAATAGGTTTTTTTAATGATTTGCTTTAAATTTTCTATTTAAGACACTTTTTAATTAAAATAATACCAAGTGTAGAGTCTTGGTCTAATCGTCTAAAAATAAAATCTATTTAAAAAAATACATAAGTCATTGATTTTTAATGTTTTATG
>OFBM01000020.1_pt1 | contig 14566 bp, 10 predicted proteins | sample 1520581 | NCBI WGS metagenome assembly OFBM01 (sample SAMEA3696448, study PRJEB22514) | metagenome | biome: water; feature: marine; material: hydrothermal vent | place: Pacific Ocean | collected 2014-08-15 | depth 1539 m
GGATTACATATTTTGTAAAATCCTGATCAATTTTATTTTTTAGTGTTGCTTTCACATCGATTTCAGTCAAAACACCAAAACCCTGTTCTTTAAGTGAAGATTTGATTTTTTCAACTGCTTCTTCATAGGAAAATGGTACAACACGCTTCACACCGTATATTAATGCTGATGACATTTTTTTCTCAATAAGATTAATATTTGGAAGTTATAACTGCTGGCGCACCCGGCAGGAGTCGAACCTGCGACCCTCAGTACCGCAAACTGATGCTCTATCCAGCTGAGCTACGGGTGCATTTAGTCGGAGTCGTTTGTGTAGAAGAGAGTCGGACAAACGGACTCAATTATGTTGCCTCTTAGAGAGGCAGAAGTCAATTTTAATTTAAGCTTTAATTACCACTCGAATTAAAGTCTAGTCTTGGTTTATACACGCCGAGGCACGTTCAATGATCTCAAACTTGGGGAGTGTTTCTATTTATTAAAATTCCTCTTATCAGTTTGGTATGGACAGTGGGAAGTGCGAAAAAACTGAGATTTCGTACTTCTGTGATGCTGGGACCATTATCGTTTTCGGAGTTAACCGGCCAAAGCAAGAGGTGGTTCAAGCCGTTTGATTTCCTGCATGCATTCCACAAAGGATGCTTCATCCTGACACTGCATTAAGCGGTTCCGCCATTCTTTTGCGTTTCTGAAACCACTTACATAATTGCCCAGATACTTACGAAATTCCCGCACTGCAACCAATTCTTGTTTGAAGCGTCTGAATAAATGGTAATGTTTGAGTGCAAGTTCAATACGTTCGTGATGAGTGGGCTCCGGGAATTTCCGTCGATCCTGAAAACACCATGGATTCCCGATTGCAGCTCTTCCAATCATAAATCCATCAAGATTACCAAAATGCGCCAGGCCGTCGTTGTAGTCACGGATGTCTCCATTACCTATTACTGGAATTTTAAGGTGACTTTTCAGTTCGTGAATGGGGCCCCAATCAGCGTCTCCTCTAAAAGCCTGATTATAGGTTCGTCCGTGAATAGTTAGCATTGAGATTCCAGCAGATTCAAGAGACTTAGTAAAATTGATTAAGTTTTTTTCATCTTTCCAGCCTAAACGTGTTTTGACTGAAACCTCCAGCGGACATGCTTCACGGATAGACTCTACAATCCTGCAGGCAGTGTCTACATCCTGCATCAAAGCACTGCCATGTTGAGAATGGACAATTTTTTTTGCAGGGCAGCCCATGTTGATGTCTACGCCCCATATTCCATGGTCTGCCACCATTCTGGCAGCTTCTGCAAACATTTTTGGAGAGTTGCCGAAAAGCTGCATAAAAAAAGGTTGTTCACATGGTTCATAGTCCAAGCGCAAACGTACAGGTTCGCTTCGTACAAGGCCATCAACGCTTGTGAATTCACTGAAAAGAATGACATCTTTGCTTAATGTGCGTACAATTTGTCGGAAGGCAGAATTGGTAACTCCGTCCATTGGCGCAAGACAAACAATTGGACGCTTGACTTCGGACCAGCTAATGGCATGATTGGGGGAAGGCCTTTTCATTATTAAAGTTTTGATTGTTTGTTCAGCAGAAACAGATTTAACATAAAAAAGATGGAGCTTGAATCAGAACAGACTAAAAACGGAGATACTCGATAAATCCCTAAAACTAAGTCATAGTATAAATCTTACAAGCCAAAATGTCCAGTTTGACAGATTCTTCTGAACTCACACGTCCTTCACTAAAATCATCTGGATGGACAACCGCAGGTACTGCCCGCACCCGCTTTGCGAAAGAATCTACTGATGATACTCTCAAAGTACAAATTGCTGCACCTGCCTTGACAGAGTCACTTCAGCGACTTAGGCAGCAATTTTCTCAAATACAACTGGGCAGTGAATATTTTTTTCAGGCATTGGATTATTTGTGCTCTGGAGAGTCAGTCCAAAAAAAAGAGACTGAAGCGGCGACCCTTCGTTTGCATGTACAGTTATCCGGATTGCTCCTGATGCGCAAGGCGGTAATTTCTGGAAGTACCTGCCTTCCTTGGTCAGAACTCCAATTTCAAATAAAAGCAATACTTCTACAAACAGGTTTTTTTGAGAAAGAAATATCTCCGGATGAATGGGGAAAATGGTTGTTGACAAGCTCTGGTACTGAAGAAGGGTCAGAAGGTTTTTGTGCAGAAAGATCTATTTTTGTAGAAAATAATTCTCTTCTGTATTTTAAAAAAAATTTGTCGCGTGAATTTCAGCTTATTTCACTGTTAAGGATGCGTCTAAACATGCAACCGGAATTTCCGGAAAAATCTGAAGTCGAGAATGTCCTAAAAACCGTGCTTGAAGTTAACCCGGTACGTTTAGGTGAGCACCCCCTAAAATTAGCAGAAAAACAAAAGGATGCGGTTTTGTCAGCGATTTCCAATCCCTTTCTAATTATTTCAGGAGGTCCAGGTACAGGAAAAACTTCTGTGGCGGTCACTTTGCTCAGGGTGCTAAAACGGCTTGGTTTAGCAAAACGACCGGCATTGGCTGCTCCAACAGGAAGGGCAGCAAAAAGGATGTCTGAAGCGGTGGTAAGTAGTTTACGCTCTCTAGAGAATTTGGAGCAACTGGAAGAGGATCTTGAATTGTTGGATGTTGCTTCAGAAGCAAAAACTCTTCATCGTCTTTTAGAGTATTACCCTGTAGACCGAAGCTTCAGATATCACGAATATGCCCCTTTGGAACACGACTTGCTGATAATAGATGAAGGGTCGATGATTGATCAGGATTTGATGATTTCTTTGTTGAGAGCAGCCTTTTCAAAACTACAGTACCAGTCATCTGTTCCACGGATTATTCTCCTGGGAGACACTCAGCAACTGCCGTCAATTGGAAATGGCGCTGTGTTGCAGGAATTGACTGCAGAAAATAGTGATTCTGTCCCGGAAGTTGCAGTGGATAATCCCGTGCCGGTAGTAAGATTGGTTCATAGTTACCGACAAAAAATCAGTGATCCTGCAGGGCGTAATATTCTTGGAGTGGCCAGCACAGTCAAGGAAATGGAGCTCAATCCGTGTCCAGAGTTGCTTTTTGAAACCGAATCCCCAAATCACGAAATTATTCGGAGATTGAACGGTCTTGAAGAGGCGGAGTCGGAAAAGGTGATGTTCCTTAATCAGCCAAATTCTCCGAATCAATTGTTAGAATTTGCACAGTGGTGGGTTAAGCGATTTTTGCGGGATGAAAAATTTATGTTTCTGGTACAGCGGGAATATCTGCTTGATGCAGTAGAATCTGATGCTTCTCAACTGGATTATTTGTTTAATTATTTAAAGCGTTTTCGAATTTTAACGGCAACTCAAGTTTTGTCAACTGGAGCTGAAGCACTTAATCAAATAATTCTAAAATGTTGGCTTGCAGAAAACGGAACTAAGCATTTATTTTCGGAGCACTATCCTGGTGAACCAGTGATGGTGTCAGAAAACAATTATCAGCATAAACTTTTCAATGGAGATCAGGGAATCTTTTTAAAATTTATACATCCTGTAACTAAAAAAGTAGAGTTGAAAGCAGTTTTTCCTGTTGAAGAAGAACACAAAACATTTTATGTGCATGAGCTGCATCATTTGTATCCAGCTTACGCAACCTCTGTTCACAAAAGCCAGGGGTCAGAATATGATCATCTGGCGTTGATCTTGCCTGCATTTACTACAGTGGAGGTGAACAGTGAGTCAGAAAAAAGAACTCAACGGGAATTAATGAGTCGCGAAATGCTTTATACTGCGCTGACAAGAGCAAAAAAATCTGTTTTAATAATGGGAGATCAAAGGGTTCTTGAGTCTGCCGCAATGCACAAAGTTTTACGTTATTCAGGGCTTGGTGCTGCTTTACGGAGCAAAAAACATCTAAAAGTGAAAAAATAGAAAAACATTAAGCAAAAAGAACAAACACCCAAAATGCGTTTTCATTTATTCATTTATCCGTTTCTGTTTTTGGCAGGCACACTTGTGTTTGCTGAAAATGAATTGGATTTGTCTCAAGTAGCAGGAAGTGGTACTGCTGAGCAAATGCGGGAAATGATTGCATCCGGAGCAGACTTGAAAAGCAAAGATATTTCCGGAAGAAACGCGTTGATGCAGGCCGTGCTTTTCGGCAATCATGAAACTGCGCTCGTTTTGCTGGAGAACGAACCTGATCTCGAAAGAAAAGATGGTTTGGGACTGACGCCTTTAACCATATCGGTACGTTACGGCGATACAGAAATGACAAAAATTTTGTTGGAACACGGTGCAAACGTGAACAGCACTATTGAAGACGGTTCAACACCGCTGTTTTTTGCTGCACTTGAAGGACAACTGTCCGCAGTACGCCTGTTGCTTGAGTATAATTCAAATGTAAATATCCGCACAAATTACGGAGAAACTGCTCTTATTGTAGCCTCATTTGAGGGATATTTAGGAATTGTTCGTTTGCTACTCGATGCAGGTGCAGAAATAAATGCTGTTAATGAAGAAGGTTTCACAGCACTTTTGGCCGCTGCCAGTAATGGTTATTTGGAAGTCGTTAATTACCTCACAATCCGTGGTGCAAAGTCTGAAATTGTTCAAGTTCAAAATAATCTTATTACACCGGAAAACTTGTTTGGCAGCAGTCGGGAGGAGGTTGATTTACAAGTTGATTCTACAGAAATGAGGGTCTCTGAACCGTTTTATGAACTGATAAGCGCTTCTATCGAAGGTCGCTTGAGTGTTGTCAATCAACTGTTGACAAAAGGAGCTCAAGTGAATAAATCTGACGATGTGGGTCGTACTGCACTGATGGAGGCTAGTTCTTTTGGACGATATGGTGTTGTAAAGCGTCTGCTGGAATCTGGTGCAAAGGTTAATATTGCGGACAATCAAAAAATGACTGCATTGATGTTTGCAACACTTGAGGGTCGAGAACGCGTTGTAAGCTTATTGCTTGACTGGAAGGCTGATGTTAATGCAACTGATGCGGAAGGTATCTCCTCACTGATGCTTGCTGGAAATGAGGGCAGGACTGAAATTGCGCGGCTGTTGATTAAACACGGAGCAAAAATTAATTGGCAAAGCAAGAGTGGAAGTTCCGCATTGATGGAAGCTGCTTTGGAAGGGCGCACCGATACCGTTAAATTGCTCGTTGACGCAAATGCTGACCCATCATTGTCAGATTTGTTAGAACGGACTGCTCTTGTTATCGCAGAACAACAGGGCCACTTGGATATTGTGGAAATGTTGAAATAAGAGTTTTAGCCATCACCCCACTTTATACTTCTGAAACTTCTAATACTTTTTAAATCCAATCTGCTACAACTCAAATCTCCAAAGTGAAACAATCCGAGTGGAAAGATCACATTGAGTTTATCGAAGCAGAAATGCTAAAACGAGGAAGTGAGCAGGGTGCTCCGGAAATTCTAAAGCAGTTTGGCACAAGATTATCCTCAACAATTCATCATTTTTTTGCAGAATCCAATTCATTTATACCCGATGCTCCTATAACTGTTGAACAGCAGGCCTTCATGCACTCCCTGCAACTCTATGACATGAAGTCACTAATGCGCCTGGTTGCGAACTATGATGCCACCAAAGGCTTAAAAGTTGTACTTCCTGGAATAGAAAAAAGTTACCGTTCTTTAATGGTCATTCAGAAGTTAGAACAGTTTACAAATAACTCACGTGAATCTACGGCTCTTGATGCCTACAAATCCCGTCTGGAAGAGGCCTTGAGTAAAGTCCTCAAATGTCGGCGGGAAGATCTGTATGAAGAAGATGTGCTGGCAGAAAAAATGGTTGTGGTTTCCGGGGCTCCGGAGGCGCTCCGGAACAAATTTTTTACGGAACGTCTGCGAACGTTATTTTCATCAAATTATCGTGCATACCTAATGCTTAAAAACCGTTATTTTTTGAAACGTTTAAAACGGTTAAGTAAAAATCCAAAATATTACAAAACACAGCAAAGTCACTTAGCAAAGCTGGCCTCTAAGTTTAAAAACGATGAAGATGGATCCATTGATCTATTGACGGAAAATATTGATTTCCGGATGATAGAGCAGTTGGTAAAGGAACAGTTTTCAAAAACTTCAGACCAGGCTGAAGTACGTGAAGAGTCAACAAAGCTACAAACTCCGGTAGATACCGAAACAGAAGGTGTCCCAATTTCAGATCAATCTAAAAAAACTGAGACAGCACCGCAAGCATTTGCAATTGAGGAAAAGCAAGTTGAAAGGGGTAATAATTTTGATTCAGTCAGTTTAGAGATTTCTGAAGAAACCATGTCCCCATATGAACAGCTATGCACCTCTTATGCGGAGCCTTTAGAAAAGTTGTCCGCCAGTTTTCGTCCAATTCCGGAATGTTCTTCACCGTATTTCCGTTCCAGGGTTGAAGAATATAGAGATGAATTTGCAAATTATTTCCAACATTTGCATGGAGGAAATGTACAAGTAATTGCTGCAAGTCACAATTTTACACTGGAATTACTAATGCAGCGGGGACAAGAGTACCATGCAGCAGAAAGGTGGGGAGTAGTACCTAAATACAAACAGGAAGAGGAGGAGTCTATTTATTTCCGCTCGATGGAAGATACGGCTCGTGTATTGGATCGTAAAGCAGAATGGAGCATGCTGATTCATGCTCGGCTGCCTTTCAGGTTTTTTTTCCCGCTGGAAAAGGCAAAGACCATCGAAATTGAAAAAGATAAGTTATGTGTTTTTCAAATTGGTACAGCTTTTTTTGACCAGAACCATCAAAAAAAACTTGACGAATATCCGGACGTGTTTTTCAAATTGATGTTTAGCGGCCATTTTCTGACAGGTAAAAATGCTGTTATTTATGTTGAAGAAGATCCTTTTTTCACTACGACACTTTTACAAATGTGGAATTGCCGTGGACTGGTTTATCTGTTTTTGATGGCCATTTCCCACCGCTTTGCAGTAGAACTGTCACCCGCCTTACAGGATTTTTTTGTCGAAGTTTTACCAAACACTCTCCATGTCAACGGCACCATTGCTGCCACAGCACTCCCACCGGATTTAGAATTAATTAAAGAAGTATAATAATTCTGAACGGAAATTCCTGTTTCCCGATATTTTTCTTCGTTGAAACTCTTGTCTTCCTTTATGTGATGCGATAAAACAGATAGTATATTTAGCTGATTAAAATCTACAGGGCCTTGTAGAATGCTAAAAACCAGATTTAATACTTATCTCATTAAACCGAAAGGGGACCTCAATGAAAGATAAAACACAACCAAAAGGAAGCGGACACCGTCGCTATTCAAAACTTGTAACTGAAACAAATGCACGTGCTGCCAGCAGGGGGATGCTTTACGGCGTTGGATTCAAAAAAGGAGATTTTCAGAAATCACAGGTTGGCATCGCTTCCACATGGGGTACTGTTACACCATGCAATATGCACATTAACGCTTTAGCTGAGCATGCCGCACGAGGTGTTCGAAAAGCAAAAGGAATGCCTTTAATTTTCGGAACAATTACAGTTTCAGACGGCATATCAATGGGAACCGAGGGTATGAAATATTCACTGGTTTCACGTGAAGTAATTGCCGATTCAATTGAAACGGTTGTCGGCTGTCAAAGTTACGACGGGCTGGTTACCATTGGCGGATGTGACAAAAATATGCCCGGCTGTTTAATTGCTATTGCCAGACTAAATCGTCCTGCGGTTTTTGTCTATGGAGGAACGATACTTCCCGGGACTCACAAAGGTCAAGACGTTGATATTGTTTCTATTTTTGAGGCGGTAGGGAAAGAAGCCGCAGGTTCGATTACACAAAACGAACTGGAAGAAGTCGAATCCTGCGCCATTCCGGGTGCCGGATCGTGTGGTGGTATGTACACGGCTAACACAATGGCTTCCGCCATTGAAGCTCTTGGTATGAGCTTACCGAACAGTTCCGCACAAGAAGCGGTTTCCGAGGATAAAGTTCGGGATTGTGTGGAAGCAGGGGAAGCGGTTTTGCGCTTGATCGAAGACAACATTTGCCCACGAGACATCCTGACACGCGAAGCCTTTGAAAATGCAATTACAGTAGTTATGGCTCTCGGTGGTTCGACCAATGCGGTTTTGCATTTGCTGGCCATGGCTCATGCAGCAAACATCAAACTTGAACTGGATGACTTTTTGAAAATTGGCGAAAAAGCACCAGTGCTGGCCGATTTGAAACCAAGCGGGAAATATTTTATGAGTAATTTCGTCAAAATAGGTGGATTACCCCCTTTGATGAAAATGCTGCTAGATGCAGGTATACTGCATGGGGGCTGTATGACTGTTACCGGAAAAACAGTTCGAGAAAATCTGGAAAACGTTACTCCTTATAAGGACGATCAAGAGATTGTGCATTCACTGGCAGATCCCATTAAAAAAACAGGTCACCTTGTAATTCTCCGCGGCAATCTTGCATCTGAAGGTGCAGTCGCTAAAATTTCTGGTAAAGAGGGTGAATATTTCAAAGGAACAGCACGTGTTTTTAATTCTGAAGAAGAAGCGCTGGATCGCATTTTAGACGGTACCGTAGTTAAAGGAGATGTGATTGTTATTCGTTACGAAGGTCCAAAAGGCGGGCCGGGAATGCGTGAAATGCTATCACCAACCTCTGCAATCATGGGTCGAGGTCTGGGTCAGGATGTTGCCCTGATTACTGATGGACGTTTTTCAGGAGGTTCTCATGGTTTTGTGATTGGACACATAACTCCGGAAGCACACGAAGGTGGTTTGCTGGCTATTGTTGAAAATGGTGACTCAATCACAATAGATATTCTGAATAGAAAAATAGATTTGGAAATTCCGGAAGAAGAAGTAAAAACACGTCAAGCAAACTGGACTCGTCCGGAAGCGCGTTACACCCGCGGAGTACTTGCTAAATATGCAAAAACCGTAAGCTCTGCATCGCTGGGTGCGGTAACTGATTTGGAATTAAATCTATAGAAAGCCCCTATGCTTTCCCCTGAAAAATTTCAGAGAGACACTTTTTCTGCACTGAATAACCCGCAGTTGCGCCGTAATTTTAAAAGGGCGATGTCCGGATTGATGGAAAAACGACAAGCCGTGTTTCCGGATGCAGAAGAATGGCAACAACTAAGGGAATTGGGGAGTTTGATTCGGGCAAATAGTTTACGAAAGCTTCCGGAACTGCTGGAACAGTTGGAGGCCAATTGCACCGCAAACGGTATTCAGGTTCATTGGGCTGAAACAGTTGATGAGGCCAACAAGTTGGTACTTGAAATCGCCCAGCGGCATAAAGTGAAAAGTGTGGTCAAAGGCAAATCGATGGTTTCCGAGGAAATGGAATTGAATCATTTTCTTGGACAGCATGGTATTGAAGCTCTTGAAGCAGACTTGGGGGAATATATTATACAGGTTGACCATGAGTTGCCTTCGCATATAATAATGCCTGCAATTCATAAAAATAAGGAACAAATTTCTCAGATGTTTCACGAAAAAGTAGATCCTGAAACGTTAGCTGAGAGTGCAGAGGAAATGACTGCCATTGCCCGGAAAGTTTTGCGTAAGAAGTTTTATGAAGCGGATATGGGCGTTTCAGGGGTCAACTTTGCTGTGGCGGAAACCGGAACCCTTTGTTTGGTTGAAAACGAGGGCAACGGCAGATTTTGCACGACTTTGCCTCCAGTTCATGTGGCAGTGATGGGTATTGAAAAAGTGTTACAGCGGCTTGATGATGTTCCTCCATTGTTGAGTTTGTTGACACGTTCCGCAACCGGACAGGCCATCACGACCTATTTCAATATGATCACTTCTCCACGCAAATCAGTTGAGAAAGACGGCCCACTTGAAGTGCATTTAATTTTATTGGATAATGGACGTTCCCGGATGCACTCTGACGAGTTGCTGAGGGACACTTTGCTCTGCATCCGCTGCGGAGCATGCATGAATCATTGTCCTGTTTATACTCGCATCGGCGGCCATGCCTACAGTGCGACATACCCCGGTCCCATCGGAAAAATTCTTACACCGCAAATCAAGAGTCTGCACGAAGCGGGACACTTAGCAGATGCGTCGAGTTTGTGCGGAGCCTGCGTTGAGGTTTGTCCAGTCAAAATTCCGATTACAGATATCCTTCTGCGCCTGCGTCACGATAAAGCTGAAAATAAACGGAATATTCCGTTCACTGAATCCGGAGGTTTGAAAGCAAAAACCGAAAGTTTAATTTGGAAATGTTGGGGAATGGTTTATGCGAATCCGATTTTGTATCAGCTGAAAAGCTATAAATTAAGCAAGGTTGGAAATTATATGCCGGAATGGCTGCCGCTTCTCCGCAATTGGACTTCGGTACGCTCAAAGCCGCGTTTTGCCAAAAAAAGTTTACATCAACTTGTTCATGAGGAAGGATTGATTGATGAATAATACAGCAACTGCTCGTGAAAATATTCTTTCGAATCTCAGAATATCCTCTGTAGTTCCAGATATTACATCCCGGAAATATCCGGTTATGGAATACAAGCGCTGGTCTTTGCAGGAGAAAGTTGAGCAGCTGAAACAAAAGATGGAAGCCGTTCATACTGAAGTTTTACCTTGTTCGAAAAGTTCCTGGGGAAGGATGTTCAGAACGGTTGTAAAAGAAAAAAATATTGAAAAAATACTTTACGGAACAAATACTGATTTGGCTCAAAAGCTCCGGGAGATGTACCAACAGACTCCTGAGGAAATACCGGAATTAGTATATTATGAAAAACCGATTGAGGAATCTAAAGATTTGCTGTTTGGCATTGATGCGGCCATTACTACAACCCTTGGCGGTATAGCGGAAACCGGTTCGCTCATACTTTGGCCCACTCCGGAAGAACCTCGTTTGATGTCGCTGATCCCGCCGATTCACATCGCGGTGCTTTATGCAGACACAATTTACAACAATTTTTTGGAAGCAATGACCACTGAAAACTGGAATTCAGAAATGCCGAGTAATGCGCTCCTGATTTCAGGTCCTTCAAAAACTGCTGATATAGAACAAACCCTCGTTTATGGAGTTCACGGCTGTAAGGAATTGGTCGTGCTCTTGATTCAGTGAGGTGCAGAACCAAACAAAATGCAGCAAACTGACATCATTATTATCGGTGGGGGTATTGTTGGACTCGCCACGGCCTACCAATTCACCCTTGATTATCCACTGCTTAAAATTACACTACTGGAAAAAGAACAGCAGTTGGCGGCCCACCAAACAGGACACAATTCAGGAGTCCTGCACACAGGAATATACTATAAACCGGGCTCTCTAAAAGCGCTCAACTGCCTTGAAGGAAAATCCAGGATGGAGGATTTTTGCCGCAAAGAAGAAATAGATTTTGAGATTTGCGGGAAAGTGATTGTAGCAATTTCTGAAGCTGAGTTGCCTGCTTTAGAAACAATTTATCAACGTGGACGTACCAACGGAGTCAACTGTGAAATGATCAATTCAGAAAAACTTCACGAACTTGAACCGCATGTAGCAGGTATTAAAGCCGTTCATGTTCCGGAAGCAGGAATCGTTGATTATGGACAAGTCTGCAAGAGATTTGCGAAGCATCTTCAGAATAACGAAGATAACCAGATTCATTGCTCCACAAAAGTGATTGGTATTCGCCATTCTGAACGCATAGTCGTAGAAACTGAGCAAGGCGAATTTGAGGGGCGTTTTCTAGTTAACTGTGCCGGATTATATTCCGACAAAATAACAGCTATGACTCAACCTCCGGAATCAAAAATTATTCCGTTCCGAGGTGAATACTACGAGGTACGGCCTGAAAAACATCACTTGTGCAGAAATTTAATATATCCCGTTCCGGATCCAAGTTTTCCCTTTTTAGGTGTACATTTCACACGTATGATTAATGGTTCTCTGGAATGTGGCCCAAATGCCGTACTGGCTTTTGCCAGGGAAGGTTACACTCGCAGTACTGTTAATTTTTTGGAACTAGCTGAAATTTTGAGTTATTCAGGATTCATAAAATTAGCTGCAAAATACTGGCGTCCAGGAGTAGGAGAAATGTGGCGTTCTTTCAGCAAGGCCGCTTTTGTTCGTGCATTACAGCGTCTGGTACCGGAAATTTCTGCAGATGACTTGGAAACCGCACCGGCGGGCATTCGAGCACAAGCAGTTTTGTCCAACGGAAAACTGGTTGATGATTTTCTAATTCAGGAAAACAAAAACATCATTAATGTCTGTAATGCACCATCACCTGCAGCAACTTCTTCTCTCAATATTGGCAAACACATTGTAGACATTGTAGCGGAACGGTTCTGATCTGAGTTCTGATCAGACGGTTTGGTGTTTATTTTATTCTTCCAGGAAAATCAGGTTTTCGGTTCACCTTGCCAACGTTCCAAAACTTCATCCAGTAATTCTAAAGGAAGCGCAAATTCACCGCTGAGGGGAGGTACGAGGTGTTCACTTCCGGGCCAGCCCAGAGAAAATAAATTTTCAAAACAAAACTGGCCACTTGTGAGAACTGGTCGTATCTCTAAAATTTTGACATCAGCAGGCGCAAACAAAATATTTGTCAATCCTGCGCCATGTGCTGCAATAACGTGCGAAGCAGATCTAAATAGCTGAACTTGCTCCGGGACACTCAAATGCTCCAGATAAATCTTACGGAATTTGTGTTTTTTCAGTAATGGTAAAAACTCATCTTCATTTGATAAGTGACGCTTAACAGCCAATTTTCGTGAAACATAAATCCGTTTTTCAGAATTTGAAGACTGAGAATTTGGCAGGCTTTTTAGAGGAACAATTTTTTCAAAAAAATACTGTATCAATTTAACTTTCTCAGAGTTCCAATCAGGAATGTTCATTTCCGGAATTAAAAGTCGTTCTACCATGAAAATTTCCGGTGACAAGACCTGAGCCTCAAACTCTGCTTCTTTTAATAAATCAATAAATTGAGTTGGCATAAATTCTGGAACCAGTACCGGAAATTTTTGAGAAGCAATTAGATAAGGTAACAAATCTGCAAGCAGATGATAATAGCTGTATATATGAGGGGAAATACCTAAATGGTAAGTTCCGGAAAGGACATGGGCTAATTTTGGGTCAGGTAACCCTTGAGTCAGGCGGGTTTCTATGTGTCTTCGATGTTCTCCAACACCAGGATTTTGTTCCGGGCAGGCAAGATCCCAGGGATATTTTTGAAAATGGAACCAGATTTTACTTCCGGACTGAACCAGGCCGTCGGCTGCAGAAAGTAAAGCATCTTCAAGAATCAATGGCATGATTTGGACAGAATTATGATTTGATATAACAAAAACAACTAATACTATGAAATAACAGGATATATTTAGTTTAACTTTCTCTTATTTTTTGTTACTATACCGTTATTTGTTACTATTTTGTTACTATTTTGTTACTCATTATGCTAATATGACAAACAAGAATAGATTAAACGTAAACAAGAGAAATCACAAGGGGCGGAATGAGTGTAAAACTAAGAATGAAAAATCTAGCAGGTGGAAAGAAAGGTTTGTATTTGGACATCTACCACAACGGTCAAAGGCACTATGATTTTTTGAAACTTTATCTTGTGAAAGGAACTTCCAGCAGGATTGTAGCTGCCAACCGTGAAACGTTGGAACTTGCTGAAACAATCAAAACTCAAAAGCAAAATGAAATTAACCATGCTGAACATGGTTTGATACCTTCATGTAAGCGAAATGCTGATTTTGTAGAATACTTCAAAAAAATAGGTGAAAGTAAAGGCCGATCTTCAAAAGTTTGGCGAAACGTTTTGAACTACCTTGAAGTGTTCACAGGTGGAAGGGTGGTATTCAAAAACATTGATGAACTTTGGCTTGAGAAGTGGCAAAGATTATTACTTGAGAAAGTTTCACGGAACACAGCCGTTGACTATTATTCACTAACAAAGGCGGCACTCAATCAAGCAGTAAGGGACCGTATTATTCAGGACAATCCTTGTAAGGATGTTCAGAACATCAAAAGACAAGATACTGAAAGGAATTTTCTCACCTTTGCCGAAATAAAACAGCTTTCCGAAACGTTGCCTAAAGCCGAAAATTCACAAGAAGTGGCTAGAATGTTTTTGTTTGGTTGTTTTACAGGACTGAGTCTTGGAAATTCAGAAACGCTCACCTACAAACAAATTGAAGACGATACCGTCAAATTTTTTAGAACCAAAACCAAAACTTGGCATCACGTCCCCTTGAACGAAACTGCACTCAGCTTGATAGGTGATACCTTCGACTGTGATCCCAACGGAAGGATATTCAACACACCTTCAAGGCGCTACTCACAAACACTTCTTGAAAAGTGGGGCAAACAGGCGAAAATTAAGAAACACCTGCATTGGCATATAGGACGGCATTCTTTCGCAACTTTAAACCTGACACAAGGCGTTGACCTTTACACTGTTTCAAAACTTTTGGGGCACAAAAAAATAGCCACAACTCAGATTTACGGGAAAGTGATTGACTCAGCAAAGCGGAAAGCAGTTGAGTCACTTCCACAACTCGAGCTGTGAGGGAAACATGAAATACAAAGATTTAGCTGAACAGTTATTAAAGTGTTGTTTGGCTTTGACGAAAGATAACGAGATCTAAACAAAAACATCAAG
>OFBM01000027.1_pt1 | contig 12746 bp, 11 predicted proteins | sample 1520581 | NCBI WGS metagenome assembly OFBM01 (sample SAMEA3696448, study PRJEB22514) | metagenome | biome: water; feature: marine; material: hydrothermal vent | place: Pacific Ocean | collected 2014-08-15 | depth 1539 m
AGAACGAACGACCGCGGCAATGGAAATTACGCGGCAAATTGTGGTTTTGAGGTAAGGCATCGGATTTTCTTCATCCGCACCGCCTTCTTCCCACATTTTTTGGATTACTTCTGCATCAGAAGTATCATCCGGAAGTTGATATAATCTTCTTCCCGCATCCGGATCCGGCACCCATTCCGCGTCAAAAGCCCATACATCTTTGTTGACTGATTTGAACATAAGACCTCCCTTGTACTTCTGTAGATTGATTCCCGGAGTTTAGCGTTTTGAAAACGTATTGACAAACTAATCTATGACAGAACAATGTTTTGTGCAAGAAATGCAAGGAGAAAACCGCTGCCTGAGTAATCACTCGATTCCAATTTTACAGAAAAAATAATCGTCAGAGAACAATCAGAAACGTCTGCAACATTGACAAGATCTTAAACTTGTCATAGATTGGTCAACAGATCATTTTCAAATCAAGCTTTCAATATTTTTTCTGGCAGCAAGCAAACTGAAGCAAAAACCAAACTCCATGAATCTCAGCGTTACCATCATCGGTCATAATGAAGTTGATCATTTACGGGAATTATTGCCCCAACTCAAATGGGCAACTGAAATCGTCTATGTTGACTGTGAAAGTCAGGACGACTCACTGGAATTTGCACGTGATCTAGGCTGCCGTGTTTTTTCACGTCCCAACAATACCAACCTTAATGTCAACAAAAGTTACGCGATGGAGCAGGCGAGTGGGGATTGGGTTTTTTACGTGGATCCGGATGAGCGCATTCCAGAAAATTTGGTTGAGGAAATAGAAAAAGTAATTCAAGCTACGACAAACTCAGCTTTCAAACTCAAGCGCCGTAATCATTACTTTGGACACTGGCTGCGTCACGGAAGTCAATATCCGGACACACAGTTACGTTTATTCCAGAGAGGTTCTGCCAGCTTCCCTAACCAACATGTACATGAAAAACTGATAGTGAAGGGAAGTATCGGCAGTCTGCAAAATGATATGCTCCACTTTCCTTACCTGAACATCAGCCAGTTTTTGAGCAAGTTCGAATTTTATTCCGGAGTTGAGGCAGGTTATCTCCGGGATGCCGGCGTACAGGTGACTGCAGGAAATTCTATTCGCTTTCTGCTACTCAAACCATTTTCCCGTTTCTTAAGACGCTATCTGTTTAAAGGAGGATTCCTCGACGGATTTCCGGGATTGTTCTGTGCAATTTTTGATGCCCTGAATTTTGTCGTCCGTTATTTCAAGCTCTGGGAACTAACTCATAATCCTCCAGCAAAAAGGGAACAGCAAGGTCCGGATTCGAGACCGTAACCGGTTATTTGTGAGGATCACCTTTCCTGAGGAAATTCAGCATCCAGTGTGTTATTTGCTGAGGCTGGAAGGTTTGCTCCAGCGATTTCATTCCTGCTTCAAATACTTTTGGACCCAATATTTCTTTCCTGAGATTCAGTAATGCTTTGGAGTATGCTTTCTGAAATTCCGGATGTCCCTGAAATGTCAAAATATGATCATCAATTCTGAAAGCAGCATAAGGGCAAAAATCACTTTCCGCAATCAATTCGGCACCTTCCGGAAGTTTTGTAACCTGATCCTTGTGACTTGCCAAAAGTGAAAATTGTTCCAAAGCGGGTTCAATCCAGGCTTGTGTGGATACCGTTTGGTAGTTTTGCACTCCTACACCCCAACCTCGTTCTGATGCTTCAGTTTTTCCGCCTAAAGCTTTGGCAACCATTTGGTGTCCAAAGCAAATGCCAAGCAGAGGATGTTTCTGCCTGTGCAGTTCAACTACATACTTTTCCAATTTTCGAATCCACGGTTCATCATCATAAACGCTTAAACGGCTGCCCGTAATCAAATACGCGTCACATTCTTCCGGAGTTTGGGGTTACTGCTCCAGTTGTACATCATAATTTTTAAAATCTAAATCCGGATCAACAGATTTAAAAAGTGACATAAACATTTCCGGATAGTTGCCGTGTTCGTCCCGGAAATTTTCATTGGTGGAATCACACTGAAGAATACCAATTTTCATATAGTCTCTCCTGAAAAAAGAAATAGCCTAAGCAGGCTAGCAGAATTGACAATAGTTGCAATCAGATTGATAAATGAGAATCCCCCTTTTTCATTTTCAGATAAACAATTATCAGTAACCATCATGATTATTTTATCTTGAATCCGTTTCAGACAGTCCAATCATTAAATCCGGCTCTTCTCTTACGATGATGATTGACAGCTACAGCCGTTTCCGTTAGTTTCAGAAGTAACAAATAAAATCATAAAACATTTTATATTCCCAAATTATATGGAAAAAAATAAGACAGCACAGTGGGTGGACATTTCCAAGGAAGTTCAAGATGCACTGAAAACAGATAAAGCGGTTGTTGCACTGGAATCGACAATTATTTCACATGGAATGCCCTATCCTCAAAACTTGGAAACAGCACTCGCAGTTGAAAATATTATTCGAAATGAGGGGGCTTTCCCCGCCACAATTGCTGTTTCAGGAGGCAGGATCAAGATCGGTTTGAGCAGGCAGGAGCTTCAGCAGTTTGCTCAAAACAGTAATCCGGTAAAAGTCAGCCGCCGGGATTTACCGGTAGTTCTTTCACAAAAACTGAGCGGTGGCACCACTGTGGCTGGAACTATGATTTGCGCACAGATTGCCGGAATTCCGGTCTTTGTGACAGGCGGCATTGGCGGAGTACACCGCGAAAATGAAAAAACCATGGACGTTTCCGCAGACTTGATGGAGTTGGCTCATACAAATGTTGCTGTAGTCTGTGCCGGAATAAAATCCATTCTTGATATTCCCCGAACTCTTGAATATTTGGAAACACACGGTGTGCCTGTAATTGGTTACCAGACGGCAGAGTTTCCTTCATTTTATACGCCGTCCAGCGGTTCAATGGTTCAAACCCGAATTGACACACCTGAAGACATTGCACGTTGTATGAAAATTAAATGGGACTTGGGGTTGGCCGGAGGTCTTGTGATTGGGAATCCCGTGCCTCCGAAAGATGCAATGGATGAGTCACTAATTGAAAGAGCAATTACAGAAGCGCTGAAAGAAGCAACTGAAAAGGAAATCGAAGGAAAAGAGGTGACTCCATATTTGCTGGAGCGAATCAATCAGCTTACTCATGGAGAAAGCCTGAAGAGTAACATTGCACTGGTACGTAATAATGCCAGCTTAGGAGCTAAAATCGCCCTGGCTTACAAGGCTCTGCTTTGATCCATTCGTATTACTTGTGTTTTTAATTCTGAAACTGCCAATTCGACAAGAGATGCTGCAATAGATTTTTCCAAAGCATTCTGAACTGAATTTGTGACAATCTCCTTCAACTCATTTTCTGTAAAACTGAAACTGTCCGCTTTTTCAAATTTTTCTTCTTCATCATCAAAACTTTCGAAAGCACTTGCCTCTGTTTCTGTCTGATCCGGAGCTTCTTCAGTAATTTCTTTTTCTCGATCAAATCCCATAAAGGCATCCTCAGCATCATCCCAACTGTCAAACACATCTTCTTCAAGTCCAAGTGACATTTCAGTATACACTTTTTTGTCAGACTCTGCATCAACATCTTGCAAGTCTTTGGATTCTGCTGCGAGGCTTTCTTCCAGTTCCTCAACAAGCGGATCTCCATAATCAGCTTCTCCGTCCACTGATTCTTCCTCATCCGTTTCCAGAAGATCTCCCACTTCATCCAGCATGAATTCTACCAGTTCGTCTTCTGAATCATCTTCTGACACTGCTAATTCGTCTTCAGATAATTCTTCAACTTCCAGTTTTTCTTTTTCCAGATCCTCCTCAAACTCCTCTTCTTCTATTTCAAACTCTGTTTCTGCAGAATCAAGAGCTTCCATTTGTTCACTGAGGTCTTCCAGTTCAATCATAGCACTTTCTGCTGATTCTTCCTGCTCGCCAATACTTTCATGAACCATTGACATAATATCTGCATCTCCCTGACTCTCATCAAAATCTTCTTCAAATTCGTCTGCAGATGTATCTTCTACGTATTGTTCAGCATCCTCGATTTCAACTGTCTCCTCAAGATCCTGCTCCACAGAGCCCGTTAACAATTTATTGTCAAGTGAACTTTGCGATTCCTCTCCTGTTTCTTCGAAATCAGGTTCAAGTTCATAATTATCCAATTCCTGAACTGATTCTGACGTGATCCTCCTGTCTGAATCAGTGTCTTGAATCGAAGGTTCGGGTGGCTTTTCAAATGAGGAGAGATTTTCTGGAAATTCGGGTTGAAAATCTTCTTCTTCCAAACTTATATCCGTCAGGCCCTCTCTAGGTGTCTGATCCAATTCCGGAGAGCGTGACCAGATATCATCCAGATCCTCAAAATCATTTACTTGAAGATCAATATCCGCTGGTGCCTTCAGATCCTGTTCTGTTTTTTCACCCTCAACCTTGAGGCGGCTTTCAGCATATTTGTCTTCCAAACCGGAGTCCTTAAGTTGCGTCAATCCTGTTGAGGCAGGATCTGTCTCAGTTTTTACAGTGTCTGTAACAACTTCTTCGGAGTCAATTTCGATTCCATCTTCATCAAGCTTAAGATCAAATTCAAACCCGTTGTCCATTGTCATTTCTTCATCATTGATGACTTCAAGACCGTTAGATGTTATTTCATTTTCATCCAGCTCAACTTCTGCCTTTTTCACTGTATCCTTAGAAATGTCCGTATCTGCAGAAATGTCATCCAGAATCATTGAATCCATTTCACTACCTGCTGAAGAGGCAAATTTTGGTTCCAGGGCATTCTGCTCTAATTCTTCTGTTACTTGAGATCCTTCCTCAACTGGTGAGTTTACTTCTTGTTCCCCCTCTTTAATATCATTCAATTGATTGTCAATTGAGCTCATGTCTATCTTGAAATCTTCACCCTCATTATCCGGTTCAATGCCAAAATTGTCATCCAGAGTAACAAATTGACTTAGCTGTTCCTGAAGCATCAATGCTTCAAAGGGTTTGCGAAGCAACCCATCAATTCCAAGCTCTGAAATAATTTTTTCGTCAAGCTCGTCTTTTGGGTTTACAAGTAAAATTATTGGGATATTTTTCAGCTGCGGGTCTTTGCGTATTTCTCTGTAATTCTTGTAGTTTTGATCGCCGCCTGAATTACTGAGTAAAATTAAATCCGGCTCCAGATTAAGTGCCTGCTGCACAAATAAATCTGGATTAGATTCTTGAGTAACTGAAATTGCACTAGCCTTCAACGAGGCGGCAATTAAACTTTGAATTTCTGGATTTTCTTCGAGTACAAGAATTAATTGGGACATGAATATTGCTTTTTAGACTCCTAAATTGTCAGAACAAAGTCATTAAAAAAAAATCTCTTAGGACTAATCCAGTGCTTTAATGCAAGATAATGCCCTAACTATTGAACAAATATTAACTAGATTTGTTATTTACTTTGAACCTTTTTATAAGAAACTTTATCCTGTTCTGAATACTATTTTGCTTATTCACCAATGAGGACCGGAAACTATGCCGTTCAAAATAATCTCAAAATATATTGCATCAGAATTCAACCGTTATTTTATGTTGTTTCTCGGTGCATTTGTATTGATGAGTTTGGTAGGGAATTTTTTTGGTAACCTGGCAGATGTTTTTACTGACTGGCAGAGTTTTTTGAAGTTCCTTCAAGAAACGGCTCTTTTGCTGCCTCTATTGCTGGAACTAATAATACCAATTACGGTTTTACTGGCAACTATTGCCACATACAGTTCACTGAACAAGAATGCTGAATTGCTGGCAATACGCAGTTCGGGAATCGGTGGTTGGAGACTGGCTTTTCCTGTGTTAGCTGTTTCTGCTTTGATTGCGTCTTTTGCGTATTTCAGCCAGAATTACATGTACACATGGATGCATCAAACTTGGGTTAAACAGGAAAATTCTGCACGCTTGCCCCCACTCTGGAAAGTGGGTGAAGAACAAAGCATTTACTATTTTGGGAATCGCCAACATAATGGCCGTATAAGTTCAATCACCTCATTTAACTGGAAGCAAATTCCTTTCCAACTTCTGGGAAGAACTGCAATTGAACGGGGAGAACAACAAAACAATTCATGGATCTTTCACGACATTCAAAAGCACATTTTCCAGGATGAAAATTTGCGGCTTGAACACGTTGAACAATGGAGAATCGAAACAGAAAAGTTGCCCACTGTACCCTTTGAAATTCCCATTTCTCCGCATCATCAACCCCTCCTTGACTTGTATGAAAATACTCTTAAACTTCAAAGTGAAGGACAAGATGTAACTCGTAATTGGGTTGCGATTTTCCAGAAGACCGCCTATCCGTTTCAAATTTTTATCATGGTTCTGATTGGTTTTGGGCTGTCTGCATCATACAACAGACGGGGGATGGCGGCAGAATCTCTGGCAATCAGTTGCTTACTCGGGATTTTGTTCTGGATACTCAATCAGATAACCATGGCAGTCGGCGGTGCAGGCCTGATATTCCCTTTCTTTGCAGCATGGAGCGGAAATATAATTTTTCTCGCTCTAGCCCTCTGGCTGCTGTCTTATAACCGGGTATAATCTATTTTGCGGTGTTGAATTTCCGATTTACATCCAAAATCAAAAAGTTAAGCAAAAATTGACTCAGTGAATTGCTGGGCATCAAAGGGTCGTAAATCTTCAACCTGTTCACCTACACCGATGTAACGCACAGGAATATCAAACTCGTTGACGATGCCGATAACAACTCCTCCCTTGGAAGTGCCATCCAGTTTAGTAATTATAAGTCCTGTTAAATCTGTAGCTTCCATGAATTCCCGAGCCTGGAATATTGCATTTTGACCTGTGGTAGCATCAAGTACCAGCAGGATTTCGTGGGGTGCATCAGGAATCAACTTGCGAATCACCCGCACCATTTTTTTTAATTCTTCCATCAAATTCTTTTTGGTGTGCAAACGTCCTGCTGTATCACAGATCACTACATCGTAATCCTCATCTATTCCTTTTTGCACCGTTTCATACATCACCGCAGACGGATCACTTCCGGGTTCCTTTTGGATGATGTCGCAATCAGCCCGCCTGCTCCACTCCACCAACTGTTCAATAGCTGCTGCCCGAAAAGTATCACCTGCACCCATCAAAACTTTTTTACCCTGCTGACGATACTGTGCAGCAATTTTTCCGATAGTAGTTGTTTTTCCAACACCGTTTACACCAACAAAAAGCAAAATCAACGGCTTCCGTTCCGCAGTCCCGGGGACGGCATATGTTTTACTCATAATTTTTTGAATTTCCAGCTGAATTTCTGACTGCAAAACTTGTGGACTGCTTAATTCTTCACGCTCCACCTTCTCTGTGATTGCATCAAGAATACGCTGTGTAGTTTCAGGACCTATGTCTGAACCGATGAGCACTTCTTCCAAATCATCCAGTAAGTCTTCATTTATTTCTTTTCTACCTAAAACTGCTTCGGCTAAATTATCTTGTAACTGTGTTCTTGTTTTAATGACGCCTTTACGTAGACGCTCAAGGAAAGAATCTACCTCATCAGGAGTTTCCACGGTTTCAGCAGTTTTTTCAATTTCACGCTGAAGAACCTGCTGATGCAGACGTTCCTCTTCAATTGAAGCAATTTTTTCTTGAAGTTCTTTTTCCCGTTGTTCCGCTTTTGCAAGTTTTGCGGACTCTTTTTCTTCCCGCAGTTTTTCTTCTTCCTTGATCTGCAACTCAAGTGTTTTGGCATGTTCTTTTTCCAACTGCACCAGGCGCTTCTCTTTTTTCCTCCCGGAAAGTTCTTCGGGAGCTTTACTTTTCAGAGATCTGCTATGCTGCCGATACCATACAAAAAGACACAAAAGAATGATAAAAATTGCAAACCCTATCAAAATCAAGGTCGTCATATCCTCTGCTATCGGCACTCCTTTGTTAAAGATTCTACTCAAAAACAGGTTTACTGCTTCACGGAAAGTCGAAACGATTTGTTTTATTTCTTCAAAAAACATGGAAATTATTTTGCTAGTTGTTTTTGTTTTAGACTAAAATTTGGCATTATAGTTAGAAAATATCAACGGAAAGACATCTAAAATCACCAGTCCAGTATATGTCCACCTGGTCAATAGCATCTTTAAATCCGGTACAGCGGAAAATCGTCGAACACAAAACAGGCCCAGCTTTAGTCATTGCCGGAGCGGGCAGTGGAAAAACCAGGGTGATTACTCACCGTGTAGCACAGCTGATTCATTCCGGAATTCCTGCGTCTTCCATTCTTTTGCTGACATTCACCAACAAAGCCGCCAACGAGATGGCGCAAAGAGTAGGCCGGGCTTTAAAGAATTCTACAGAACAGCAAAAGATTATTCATGGGACCTTCCACAGTGTGGGGAGCCAATTCCTCAGACGAAATGCTAAATTACTAAACTATAACAATAATTTCAGCATTCTGGATTCCTCAGATTCCAGGGACCTGATAAAAGCCTCACTTGCAGAAACAGTAGGGAAACCAGGCAAATATTTTCCAAAAGCTGCTGTTCTGCAAAACATGTTTTCATTGGCCTTCAATCGTTTTTGTACTCAAAATATGATTTTGGACCAGCCTTACCATGAACGCAATTTCCACTTAGAGCAGCTGATTTCTGCAGATTTCCCCAATTTTGAAGAAAACACTGAAACAATACTAAACATTCTAGCTGCCTACCGTCACAAGAAAAAACGCGGACAAGTGATGGACTTTGATGATCTGCTGGAAAACTGGCTGGAACTACTCTTGCGGCATGGTGAAGGACTCCCGCTTTGCCGGCAAATTCAATATATCCTGGTAGACGAATATCAGGATACCAATCAGGTTCAAGCCAATATCTTATACCGGCTCTCAAGGCCGCACAAAAATTTAATGGTTGTCGGCGACGATGCTCAATCAATATACAGCTGGCGCGGCGCTGATTTTGGCAACATGCTTGAGTTTCCGGAACGCTACCAGGCAGTCACCTACAACATGGAGGAAAATTATCGTAGTTCTCCAGAAATTTTAGATGCTGCCAACCGAAGTATTAATTATAACACACGTCAGTTTGAAAAGAACCTTTTTAGTTCTTTAGCTGAAGGAGAAAAACCCCTCGTACATCATGTTTGGGCTTCTCAGGATGAAGCTGAACTGGTACTGGAGAAAATACTCAGTTTCCGGGATGAAGATATTTCTTTGAACGAAATGAGTGTGCTTTACCGAAATCATGTACAGTCTGCAGCACTTCAGGTAGTGCTGACACATGCAGGTATTCCGTTTGTTGTTCATTCAGGAGTTAAATTTTTTGAACAAGCTCATATCAAAGATGTTACGGCTTTTCTTAAAGTACTTTTTAATCCTCTTGATGAAATCGCGTGGATGCGTCTGCTTAGGCTTCTTCCCGGGATTGGCAACACTACTGCACACCGGATTTTCATGGTATTCCAGAGTCAACAGGCAGTCCGTCTTACTAAAGACAATGTTGAACTGCAAAAACTGATTCCTAAAAAGGCCCTTGAGAGCTGGAATGTTCTGCTGGAAATTTTTCAGCAAATGCTGGAGGAAAGCGTAACTCCTTCTCACATGATAGGATTACTGTACAAGAGCTATTACCGCGAGGTGCTTTTCAGCAGTTTTGAAAATGCCCCTCAGCGTGAAACAGATATTCGTTATCTTGAAGAATTTGCTGGTAATTATAATAAATTGGAAGCATTTTTAAATGAGTTATCTTTGGTTGGTTCGAGCATTATCACTGATCATGAAGCCGAACAACAGGATAATCAGGACACTCTCACTCTGACCACCATCCATCAGGCCAAAGGTCTGGAATGGAAGGTGGTATTTATAATTGGACTTACAGAAGGATTGTTTCCTCACCAACGAAGTTTGGGAACAGAAGAGCAAATTGAAGAAGAGCGGCGCCTGTTTTATGTTGCAATGACACGTGCAAAACGACACCTGCTCATTACTGCACCGGTGGTTTCGTCAGGTTATTCCGGAGGAATCAGTAAGCGCTCACGTTTTATCAACGAGCTCGCAGAAGAGACAATCAACACTGAAATTCATACCCGTGATGAGTATTCTTATGGAAGCCGGGGAGGGCAAACTTAATTTTATTTTTAATAAAACTATTCCAAGTTTAACTTCGCGAGTTTAGGACGAATTACGTAGGTGCAATAACCGGCATTTGAGTTATTACTGTAATAATCTTGGTGGTAATCTTCTGCAGGATAGAATTCCGGCAATGTTGCTATTTCAGTAACAATTGGAGCATCAAACATTCCAGATTTTTCAGCATCTTTTTTTGACTCGTTTGCCGTAGTTTTTTGTGCCTCATTTTCATAGAAAATAACGGAACGGTACTGCGTCCCAATGTCTCCTCCCTGACGGTTAAGAGTTGTAGGATCGTGACAACGCCAAAACCAGTCAAGCAAAGTTTCGTAGCTCGTTTTCTGTGGATCAAAATCAATTTGAATCACCTCTGCATGTCCTGTGTTTCCGGTACATACCTGTTCATAAGTTGGATTTAGTTTTGTTCCTCCTGCATAGCCCGGAGCAACAGATTTGACTCCCTCCAGTTTGGAGTAGACTGCTTCCAAACACCAAAAACAGCCACCTCCCAGCGTTGCTAATTCTAATTTTTCCATAAATTCTCCTTCAAAAGTGCGTGTGACTTGAGGTTTCGGCCAAAAAAATGCCTGAAGTATACAAAGAGTGCATGATCCAGTTCCTCTAAATTATTTTGGGTTGGGCGAAAAACAGAATCACTTTGTTTTGCATTTTGCCGTACATGCAAAAAGGCTAAGCTTCCTGGATGCAAGGCAGCCGAGTAAGAGCTAGGAATACAGCATCTTGGACAGCGAACACCTCCCGAGCTTGCGTCCAACTGGTACGGAACTGAAAATTTTGGAGCAGGATTTCGTCCGGATCTTTCCTGCCAAAGTTCGCCGCCGCACTGAAAACAAATTTCCAAATTTGGTGTGATCCCAAGTAAATTCAGAAGCCGTATTTCAAAATTTAATTTTATTTCAGTGTCAGTTTGAGACTCTGAGAGCAGAGACATTGCATTCTTCAGTAAATCAAAATATTCATGAGAATCTAATTCAGGAATTTCACATTGAAGCAGCAATTCCGAAAAGTAACTGGCGTGTAGAAACTTTGAATAATTTTTACGGACAAGAGGAAAGCTTTCCTGCAATTCGCATTTCCGGATTCTAACCAAATCCATGTTCGGTTTTTCAGAAAACTCAAAATGGTTAAGAACAAACAATTCTGCTTTTGCAGCATTTCCCGACCTCAAACTTTTTCCGCCGTGAAGAATTCCTGCTTTCTTACCCGCCTTGGTCGTCAGGAAAGTCAGAATACAATCCTTTTCCTTAAAATCCATTGTTTTGAGAACAATTCCATCTGTCTCAATTACTTTCATACTTAAATTATTCCAGTATTTTAGCTTCCCTCAGCAAAGGCTTTGCCTCCTGCAGTGCATCTTCAGAACGTTCCTGGCGGACTGCAATTAAATAGCGGAGTGCATGGTAAAGATCACTCCAAACTTCAGTCATCTGCTGTCCTTTGTCTTCTGATCCAAGAATTGCCATAGGGAACTTTGTTGAACCTGCAGGAAGTTTCACTTTGTCTAAAACTTTCGATACTTCATCCAGCCGATCACATTGGTATAGCAGCTTCGCAAAAAGAAGTGAAGATGGAACTGAACGCTGACGGGAATTGTGCAGTTTGCCGACCATTTCCAAAATTTGTTCATCAGTTCCACTTTCCCGATAAACCTCCTCTAATAACTCCAGCAATTCTGGAAAAGCGGTCCGCTCAAAAGCTTCTTTAAGGACTCGTGCAGCTTCCAAAAACATACCTGATTTTTGGAGTTGTGCTGCTTCACCGATAGCTTCCAAAGGCTTATCATTTTTTTTATCCCTCTTTTGAGGAAGGTAGCGGAAAGACCAGTTACTCAAACACTTTGGGTCTTGACGGAGTGCTTTTTGTAAATGATCTTCGTGTGTCATTGAAATATTTTTTGTTATCAGGCTGCCGCTGAATTTTTTCAGCAATTCCCTCTCCTGACCAATACAGCCAACCCAGTCCTGTCTTGTAATATAAAATTGCCGCAGTCCTTCCAATGCATCCGGATGATCAGGAGTAATCCGGAGAATTTCATGACTTAACCTCTCTGCCAGATCCCATTCACTGACCTCACAGGCAAGTTTCAAATATGGCAGTAGTACCTGTAAATTACCCTGAAATTTGGTACGCAGTTCAGCATATTTTTTTAGCATTTCTTCTGCGCTTTTTTCATAACGCAGTTGTTCAATGTACTGCACTCTGATCGACAACGGAGTTTCTTGATTGAGTAATTTATTATAGCTTTTCCTCACCTGTTTTGGATCCCGCAGCAAAGATGCATTCTCAAAATTTTGTGTTATCTGTTGCTTTTTGTTGTCTTTATACCGGGAAAATTTACCAAGGAAACTCTGTACAAAACGCTGAGGATGTGAAATAAACTGCCAAATCTCAGTCACCGCCCATCCAGCGACAAAGGACCCGGCAATCACCATCCACACTGATAATTGTATTGAGAAGTTTCCAAAAAAGTTCAGGGAAACATTGTGGCTGTTTTGTGTTGCAAAATAACCCATACTGCCCAAAAGCAATAATACGACTGCAATTAAAATTAAGCGTTTCATAGTTTCGTTTTAAAATGTGAAAAACATAAATTAAGTTTTATTATGCTTTGACATGACAAGAACAACTAATACTATGAAATA
>OFBM01000028.1_pt1 | contig 12716 bp, 6 predicted proteins | sample 1520581 | NCBI WGS metagenome assembly OFBM01 (sample SAMEA3696448, study PRJEB22514) | metagenome | biome: water; feature: marine; material: hydrothermal vent | place: Pacific Ocean | collected 2014-08-15 | depth 1539 m
CAGCCTAGTTATAACATCAAAGCGAAATCCATATATATATATATATATATATATATATATATCGCTGCTGGTGAAAAAATGTATACTGATATATTTACTACGCACTTGCCGACACCATGAGTTTGAAAGGAAAGCTAAAGCGAATAAACAAACTTCTCTCAATTGTGAGCAATGATTTCTATTGTTTTTCTTTTAAAAAAGACACATTTAGTTCTGGTGTAGAATGCGGAAATTACAGTGGCGGAAATTACGGTAATTGACCTCGACTTATATGGTGAGAATAGGTCTGAGGAAAGAATTACAAAGTCAAAAACCGACCTCGACTTATCTGCCAGGTCAACTTACACGCGAGTATATACAGTAGTCATATGGCTGTCAGATAATGATTAGGGAAACATCGAATAGATACAGTTAATTGTCAGATTCAAACCCACAATCTAGAGGTTTGTATGGCAGGGTTCTATCTATTGTTCTATCAGAGCACTCAACTTTGAAGAGAAATCATTATTGGTTTCTTAAAGGTTTTGGGGAGAGATTTTGAATTTGGTTTATATTGATGTTAAATCAACGGTTATATATCTTTACTGTTAAAAGACAAAAATTCAATCTGGTTTTCATCTGGTTTATTTCAATCTTGCGTGATAGTGCCATTTTGGGTATGACATCATTAGTCAAACAAAGCCTATGAAAGTCTGGCTTCATTTCTAAACAATATCGACAGCTGTTTTTACTCTGACAATAAATTTAAAAATATTTTCCACTGGGTGCAGTTTAGAAATCAAAACATGAGCATTATTATGAAATCTGTCTATAGATTTTCTAAACATCCGGCTAGAAAGAGAAAGCAAATGATTAGTTAAAGAATAAAAGACAGGAAAGTAAATAACCACAGTCACGAACTGTCAGACTATAGATAATTTTGTTACCAAATATATATGATAAAACAGAGATTAAAAAGTTATCCCATCATTTTAGTGTAGATAAAACATGTTGTTACCATTATTTTAGCTTTTTCTACTAATGCTGTTTTAACAAAGTCATTGTACTATATGATCCTTGACCTTCTCAATCTTCAAAAATCCTCAATCAATGGCAGAGTAACATGCTAACCCATCCAGAGTAAATTTAACTCAATTGGGGAAATCCCAAATGATGTTATTGTTTATTTTTAAGATCAATAAATCAATAATTATAATTGTATGCTGCTCACAGAGTATCAGCTGGGGAATTGGCAGGCTTCTTGATTAGTGAATAAGCCAGTTTTCAAGAAATATTTGACCATATTTCATAAATCGTAATACATATCATCAGCAATATGACGAATATATGAATTAGATTTAAATGTTATCCTTATAGTTCAGAGGAGTTATAAAATAATGCACCAGGCTAGTAGAAACCTTACTGAAGTATTGGAAGTTTGCTGTTTAGTATCAGAAAATACCTTTCTACTTTCAATTATAGTTATGGCACAAAAGTTATGTCGTAACTTTGTATGTCATTACATGAAACAAAAGAACTATTTGTCCTCTCTTAAAACTGATATGTAGTTTTTGGCTAATCACTTATTCCATGCACAATATGCATTTTTGATGAGGCCTTGTAACCTTTGTTCACCATGCAGAAATTATCAACACACAGTCATAGATTTAAACATGTTTTCATCTTCAAAACAGATTGAAAACTCATCATTTTGCATGTCACTTTATGAAACAAAAGAACAGGCATCTATACTCACATGAAATAGATCTATGATTGTTGGTTAAAAATAGGTTTCTGTGTAAAATTAGCCATCAGTTGAACACTGATTTGTGTGTTTACATAGTCTGAGTCTAGTATAGTTGTGTACAGAGTGAAATATTACACGTTGAGCTCGGACAGTAAGATTAAAAGTAGTATTACTATTCTATTGTAATAAAAAAGGTATATGTTAAGAACTACACCTGACACTCAGAGAATCCAAAATATTTCTGTCTTGTTTTATAACAGCTAAGTAGCTAAATATATTAATTTATTGTACTATTGTACTGTCAGCGATAGCATAATACAAGATGTTATTTTTCTCCAGTTTAGAACTGATTTATTAGAGCACAGTCATGATCAACAGAAGAAGGTATTGATGAGTCCAGATGAACTAACAGAACTACTCAACTTCTATCACTCCACGCCTGTTTGTGGATACAGTAGTGTCAGTACCACACTTGCCAAGATCTTGCAAGACTACACATGGAATGGTGTAAAAGATGTTATAGAATATGTGAGTAAATCTTAGCTGGTGTGATTTTTTAGATACAATACATATATATTATCTGAGGTATATTCTTATCACTCATAGTATTGATAAAATTGTGTAATGCAAGTTTAATATATTTCACTTATATTTTTCATATATTTCACTTATTAAGGTCAACTATATATATCATGTTTGGAGAGTGGTGTATGAGCGCAGTGATTGATTATTTTCATTTTAGACAAGATGATACAGCAAGTGCCAGAAAAGCTTAAAACACAATTAAGCTCCTGAGCAGAAACCCATTGTGGTTTCAGAAGCCTTTGAGTCATTTGGGATGGAGGTTATCAGTTGATAGATGCATAATTTGTTCTTGATTCTGCTGCTAGATTTATAAGCAAATAGGAAATTTAATAAACACAATCAATAAACTGCATCTTGTTACTATCTGTGAATGACATATTTTAGTATTCAAACAGTTAGCTCCATATGAACCTCAGAAGCCAACATGGTAGCAAATGGAGACTGGTTGGCAGAGTTAATATATGTAATGGGGCTTATATTTTCAATTTAAACCATTCACAGTTCATTTTAGCATCATCATGTATTAATATATATTTTATCATAATGTTCAGTAATTATATAATTACACTTAAAATCAGCAGGAGGGACATGGGTCGCTTTGGTCACCTGATCAATGTATTTGATCATAAGATCGTTTGACTTGAAAGGTGACACGTGCAAATTGTGAACCAGTAATTATTTTATACGACACAGGATTCAAATATTTATGTTATTCGTTTATAACTAGTTCACCATTATAGGAAGCAGGAGGACAGTCATCTCCGAGTTTTCCCTCAGGGGTGCAATGTTCTTATCATTCTTTTTCTATGGTGAACCCTTTGTATGTGATTGTGTACATATTATATCATCTGCCTTACTGGAAATAATCAGTACTTTTACAACAGGGTCTGTTAATCCACGACAAACTACAGCCTGCTACAAATCGTGCCCAGACCCAATTCTAGGGCAAAGGGGGATAGTTACACATCAGCACATCAGGATATTGCAAGCAACACAAACACTTCACGAGATTTAGAAGTTTGTATTTAATCACAGCCTTGAATCACAGTACCAACAACATATAACAGCATTGGCACTTTGATCACACGCACCAACGCACACAGGAACACAATCGTCGGAAGATCGTACAGCACTTGACATTACAGTAAACTACACTTCAGCCGGGAATAAACGTCACAGCACCGGAAACTAAATTGAATGTCAACACAGTTGACCAGAGGTAAATAGTGATTTGGTTACATTTATTTCTGTTGTTGCTGACTGATATTTTAAAATTCAGAACATCTGATTGGTTTCAAGCGACATTTGCCTGTCCCGAGACATTATTTTATTTGTGATATATATATATTTCTTCATCAAGATGTTTTGTAATAATGTACTTGTTTCCTGATTGAACATCAGTGTGTGCTCTACTTTGTGATGAATAACTAAGCATATTTTGCAGACTGCTATTTTACTGACAAACTATTTTAAATAGACATATTTATTCTGATATTTTTTGTTTGTTTTGTAATTCGCTTAATAATATTACAGTTTTGATCAATGGATTTTGAATGTGTCGGTGTTTATTGGTCAACACTTGCAATCAACATATTTAACAACAAACATCTGTAGTTAGTCTACCACCAATGCCTGCTGGTAATCAACCACCAAAGCCTTCTGCTGATCTAACAAGGTCAACTTGTGCTGTCTGTCCACCCTCAACAGAAAGTACATGTGATTTGGATGTATTAGAAAAGTAAATTGCTTTTGTTTGGAATGTTGTTTTGTAACATATTGTAGTAAATTCGAATACATGCATTTATGATCTTATTTGCATGTATATCATTGTAGTAACTTATACTAATGAGCTGTGAGAATCACGAAATGATGTATAAATATGTTTAGAAGAGTAAGAAGCAATTTGTGAATATTACATCGCTGGAACGTCTTCCAAAGCAGGAACGGCTGCAACAAGGTATTTATTATGCTGTGTGCAAATTGTACTTAATATTTCACTTGTTCCATCAAAATGATTTTTATTGGTTGTTAACAATTAATATTATTAGTCTTCAGGTAACATACCATCTTCAAACTTCCAGCAATAAATATCTGGTCAGGTGAGCCGAAACACCTTGATGCTCCAGGTGATGCAAAGGCAGATAGAAGATATAGAGAAACATGACCAGGATGCTATGAATGAGTTTGGTCTGCCTCTACAAACAGATGCAGACTTTGAACAAATTAATGTTTTATTGGCTGACAAAGCAAAAAGAAAATACATGGTAAGTTCTATTATATATTAAATCACATAAGTAGTATTTGTAAATGTATTATGTTCAAGTCTGAGGTGAAGAAGTATTAAAAGTTGGGTTTGTAAATAAAATGTTTACTCGTTACCTGTGTCAATGCATCAATAATCCATGTCTGTTGCATTTTGTTCATCAATCTCAAGTGGTTCATTAATACAGAACATGACTACCAATATGACACACCGACACGTTCTGGTAGTTGGTCAACTCTGGTGTTTATCTTATAAATATCTTGATTTACTGGACACTGGATTAGAAGATAGGTGAAACTATTCCTCCTCCCCCCCTCTCTCTAAGTGAGTGTGTGTATGTGTGTGTGTGTGTGTGTGTGTGTGTGCATGTTAAGGTTATAACAGTTTGTTTAGATGGTGTAACAGCATTATCTGAACCATTGCCTTTTTACACAGTACTGCACATATGCAGACATGCACATATACATGTAGACACACACACACATACACACACACACCTCAACTAACAAAACTTAGCTGCCTATATACATATTAATCTTCATTCATCTGGCCACAGACCTATCATTTAATTTTACCAATGACAATGCAAGGCACAAAGGTCACTTACCTGATGTATTGAGGTCACTAGCTAATTTAAAGGCAATTTTCAAGAAACTAACAATACTATATATATATATATATATATATATATACTGTCAGTATCTGTTAATCTGATAAGGTTTGTCACCTGATAATGTCTTAGCGGTAGATAAACGAGAATGTCAGAATATCGAGTCAGTCACATACCAGTAATCTGTGTCATGTATTTTTAAATCATAAAGATATACCTCTGTATTAAAACCAATATTCAATAACTGTGTGCAAGATACGGAATGGCATGGAAGCCATTAATCATTTTGATGTTTTTTTTAATTACAGAAACTATAAAGAAATACTCAGATCACTTAGTCCATCAGATTAACTCATGATCTGCTCATTGGAAGGATCACATATTTGTGTTTTTAATTAGCCATGAATGATTATGATTGACTATTAGATAGCCATGGGCAATGGAAGCATCGTGGTTGGTGTGTATGGTCAAGAACAATTGTAATTGGCTACGATATAGCAGATTAAAGAGTCATATATAATGGAACTAAATCCATCCCAAGCAATAATGTGTCGGATGGTGGATTTGTCGGATAACCCATGTCTGGATTAATGGATTCTGACTAGGGTGGTCCTTATATGGGAGTAAAAACCTTTTTTTAATTTTTCAAACTCTCACCCCTTAAATGTGTTTGACTTGAACAAAAACTGTAGTAAGCCAAATTATGAAGAATTTGAGCAATATCTAGAGGTAGCTCAAGGCCTTTGAAATTTACTAAAAATAAGTATATTTCATGTAATTTACAAAATTAATATATAAAAGTATTTTATTCACATTCAGCATGTTCAATCTGAACATTAGTGGACAATGGTGGTAGCATGATACATACATACAGACAATTAAAACAGTTACACCATTATATCCTTAAAACAAACAAGTACGACTCCTTGCATATTGATTGAATGCTGAGCCAATATTATTGTCCATCATTGAGATGGTTATCATTAATGTCAATGATCATATGATTCAGAAGTGTCACTAGTTATTAGTAGTTAAGGTGCTCTTTTTGGCATCAGGGAAGAGGTGTCTGTGGTCCTGAACTACTTGGAATAGGTACTGCTTTTGTTCTTCATCATTTGTCAGCAAGGAGTTGTATTATTCAATGAGAGCCACACCCCTCTCGGCTGTGTCGTTAACGACTTTCAAGCTCCCCGTGATTTCAAATGCTCTCTTGTAGTCATCTCGGGAATTCAATGTATCAGGATCTGCCTGCAGGAAATCTGTTGTTATGTCAAGACATCAGCAGAAGTTCATGGTGTTTGTGGTCACAAAATTGGTTAAAGACATATCATATCCTTGATTGAGTTGGTTACGATTTTGATGCATTTTGGTGGATTTTCGGTTCCTTCGACTTCAGAAATTGCTCGTGCCATGGCTCCCTTTGTGTCTGCTGATATGACGGAAACTCCTCACTCAGGTACCAAAGGTATTCTGAGAAGTTAGTTACAGCAGCCTTGGATATTGCTGAATTAATGTCTTCATATGCTTTCAGATTCTGAAGAAAGTCCAGGTCATTACGAGGTGCAGATATGGCATCAGGAGCGGTGAACCAAACCTTTACATATAGTCCGACGATGAACACACATACATCATGTATGTCTCTGTTTTCATAGGCAGTGAGATGGAACTGGTCACGAAACAGATATATTTTTAGCACATACAATGCTTTTGCTATCCAGCGAGCATGGTGTATTGCTCCTGGTGCCATGAAGTGTATGCCACGTTGAGGAGTACCACCCGGAAATATGATTACAAGTTCTAAGAGTTCTCTGTAGTCATCTCAAGGTTGGAATGTTTGAAGCTGCTTCAGAGCAAAGTCATTTGCTTCATCTTTGACATCTGCAATTGAGTTTAGTGTGTCATCAGCAACTACTGCTGGTTTGAAGTTTGATAATCAATGTATTCCCAGTGCTTCTGGAATCACTTGAAGATTTGAAAACCAGGACCAGAGGTAGTGAATACACAGGCAAGAACGAGTTCTAGTATATGATGCCAACAAGCCAAGTATAGCAGATTATGGCCCAATTTTGCTTCCAGTAATGGACATATGCCATTGATGTGACCTGTGTTGATGGAAGTTGTGTCAAAACATAGTGCTCTGATCAGATGTTGTACCCCCCAGTCCTCTAATAACTGATTGACGGCTGTAGCTTGGGCCTCACCAGTGCAGGAGATCAATTTTTGTACACCACGTATTTGGTTTGTTTCCAATCCAGACACGATAACAGGTAAACAATCTACTAATTCTTTTCCCGTGAGATCTTTCAAATGCTTCCCATCCCAATGGACAGTCAGTGGGATTTTAGGTTAAACTTGCTCTTTAGCTGCTGGGAAATATCCTGATGAAGCTTATGGCATTCCCGGCGGATTGATGATCTGTTGAATGAGTAATCTTTAACATCATTTCCGAGGCTCCTGGCGTTGGCAGCAAGCATAAAAGTTGCTTTGCAGTCAGACAGCTTTGTCCTATCCATTGTAGCAGCCAGCTCAGAGCTTATGATACTTTTTCTAGCCCTCTTTCTATGCTTAGGCATAGAAGTTGAAGGTTCTTCTGACCGGTTTCCTCTGAACGGCAGAAAATCATCATCTGTATCGCCTGTCTCCGTATTGTCAGCACTGTCTGCAGAAACACATAGTTCAATGGTTTCATTCATGGAGTGCTCTTCCTGCTGAGCCTGTTGCTGCCTATTGTAAGCATTTTCTTTCTTTTTTAATGCCCGTGCCTCCTTCGTTGCAAGCACGTTGTCCACGGGACCCATACAGCCACGATGTCCGCTCTCGCTTTGGGCGAGAAGAAATTCTCTGTCTTCTGGATTTTTTATCAAAGTGTGTGCATCCTGGTGAGCAATATCAAAAAGATCTCCATAGTGCTCTGATCAAATGTTGTACCCCCCAGTCCTCTAATAACTGATTGACAGCTGTAGCTTGGACCTCACCAGTGCCGGAGATCAATTTTTGTACACCACATATTTGGTTTGCCATGTTCTGTACATGTTGCAGCTTACTGATCATGGTAGCATCATTAGATAGGTAACGTCTGATACGCCCAATGCTGTGCAGTTGTGCATATCCAGATCTGCATATGGAAGTGACTTGTTGTGTCATTGTCATGTTGGAATCAAACATGACACCTTGATTATGCACACATATTGTTTATGTTATTCGAGCATTTCCTACTTGTACAGACACTTTGTCCATGAACTGTGAGTTATGTTTTGATGTAAAAAGCATGACCTCTGTGATTTCATTATTTAGCTTCAGCATACTCTGGTGCATCCATGCCTCGATTTCGATTAGGCAGTTCTCAATGCGTGTCAATGCTTCAGCCTGGATGACATCATCTTTTGGTTTGAATGACAGATACAACTGTGTATCATCCACATAGAAGTGGTGCTGCAGTCCATGACGCCTTATGACGTCACCAAGGGGCTTTGTATAGAGTACGTAATTTTTCAGACCCAGAACAGAGCCCTGGGGAACACTGTACTCCATCAATACTGGCAATGACAATTCACCTTCAACAGAAACAGTTTGGAAACATTTGCTAAGATATGATGTCATCCATGCTCGCGGTATACCTGTGATACCAAAGTGTTGCTCCAATCATTCCAGAAGTGTTTGGTGATCAATGGTGTCAAATGCTGTGGACAGGTCGAGCATGATAAGCACAGACACACAACCCTTATCCAGAGAGTCCAAAATATCATTATTCACCTTGAGTAATGCCGTCTCTATTGAATGGAACTTCTGGTAGGCAGACTGAAGTGGTTCATGGAGAGAATTTGACACAAAGTATTGCTCTATGCGGGCATCCACAACTTTTTCAGGATTTTCGAGACAAATGGTAGATTAGACACTGGCCTGTAGTTCTTCAATATCTCTGAGTCCAGACCAGATTTCTTCAGGAGTGGTCTTGATGTGGAAAAATAACAAATTATCTGGAGATATCTTAATTTAGGCTCTTGTTCTGTTGGTCAATGTTTTCTTGAATAAATTAGGATTAAATTAAGTGTATCAGTATATATCATAAACATTCCATTGGGCAAAAATACAATTTGCGAAATAAGAAATTGTAAAATAATATGACTGACATTTAGGTTACTCCAAATGGATAAATTAATATCCAAATGCACTTCAGATATTGTTGTTTGGATTAACTAGATGTTCAATGCATTTGAGATAAACATATGGTGTTTTTCATATAAACTCTATAGAAGGGTTATTATTATTATGACACAGGCTAATAATTTGTTTTACATTACCAGATAATATATGCCCATGACATGTTATTGTTGGTGTTTTTGCAGATGCCTCAAAAATCTCCCAAATGAAGGAGAAAGACACAGAAGATGTTGTTAAAAAGTGGTTACAGGGTGACACCGACAGAGATGGTGGGAGGAATGCGAGGGAAGAAAGGTAGCTACTGAATTATGATATACAAATTATTCTGAAAAATATTCTAATATATACTGGGATCTGCTGATGAAGATGTGTGTTTAATGTAAAATTAGATCTTTCTGAAAGTACATTTTATAATCACATAAACATTCTTTTTAATACTATAATGCAGGAGTAGAATACAAGCTGTTGTTGTTGTGAATTTAACTCTAAATATTTTTTTTTACAGAATCTGTTGGAGTACACATTAGTGTGTCAGATATCCAAGATAGAAGTATGTATGGAAGTTTGAAACTATTTAATTTGTAAATCCTATTTTTGTTCCCTAGAATAATTTTTTACAGTTAACATTGCTCGGATATTATTTATATAGACTATTGTTTGTCTTTATTTAGCACACAGCGAAATATCTGGTTTTGAACAAATATCTATGTATTCTTTGCATCCATTGTTAGAAATGTACCTTTAAAAAGACATCAAACCATCATAATATGTTGCAACACCATGGATGAAGTCATCTTCACTATGTGATTAACTATATTTTGGAGAATAAAAGTACTAATTAATTTACACACTTGAAATTGACAAAGTAAGTTCTTCCTTATGTTTAATGTATTTAATAAACCGGATAACGAGGTACATTTGTCAACATTCTAGAACAAGAATCTCCCTTTTCCTGGAAGATACATGAAGGACACATTATGGATTTGTTTATTAATATTGATATTCATCTGATTTTGTAATTCTGCTTCTACCAACAGACTTTCTACAGATAAGATTAACTAACTGTTGTAAGTGTGAAATAGTTAGATTACTTAGAATGTAAACAAATATGGTGGCTAGTTGTAATAAGTCATATCATGTGTTGGTTTGTTAGTTTTAATTAGTAAAAAAATCATGGCCATTGCATTATTTTTGCATCTTATCATAACGTTATCTTCTAAACAAACTTATTGAATTAGTTTGTATAAAATTATTGAGTAATATCTAATCAATGTGGTAATCTATGATATATTGTTTGTTACTGAGTTTCTGACATTTTAAAAATCCTCTTTCACAAATATTCTTATTAACAATATTACTAGAAAATAAGATTGTTGTCTTCTGTCTGTGATGGCCTGATGTGTAGACTTATCTGAATATAGTTATCAATGTATAATTGACAAATGTATGTAAATGGTCTCAGATAATTGTGTTGGTAATAATTTAGCATTGATTAAACAAATGTTTTAATTACTAGAAATCACTCAGAATTTGTGTGTGTGTGTGTGTGTGTTTATGTATGTGACACAAATAAAACAAACCAAATAAGACACAAGACATAATCCAATATAAAAAGTTTAATTTAATTTAATATCCTTGTGTCAATCCAACATAGTACAATCTCAAATCTTATTTAGTCCAAATAACATTATATTGGACTCCTTTTATCCCCAATTACTCTTATATATATAGAGAGAGAGAGTGATGGGACACAATGTTGTAACACCTTATTTCAGAAGGAAAACTTTCCAATCCATGAGACAGTAGCAGTGACTAGAGTTAATCCCATTACATATTATCTGTAGTTATATATACGAAAGACGACCTGTTGTAAATGGTGTATACGTTGATGATACAAAATATTCTTCAAGTATTACAATTGTTTAATGTGCTAAATCACAGTTTGTTCACAATATCCTGCACGCGGCTGCACCCACACTGCTCACATTGCACTCTATTTCTCTAAAAGTCCTGAAAAGCGCTGAAATAATATTTTCCTCTACATGAATGAACCATGGGAATGAACTATCATACACAAATATTATCAATATATGTATAGGATATATATCTGTGTGTGTGTGCACGCGCGCGTGCGTGTGCGCACCATGACTGGTCCAATAGAATATTACAATTATGAATGATAAAATTAGATTTTATGTTAAGGTAATACATTGATAATAAGATGTTGCCAAGTAACATGTGCTGATGTTTTCTTAGCCAAGGATTCACCTTCCTGAAAACAATGAGAAATTATTTCAATAATTAACTCATTATATGACCAGACATGTACAATACATCTAATGCTAGATGATAAAGTATAAGGTCTTGTGTGTTACCTTAACCTTAATGATATTTATTGGTTTTTATTAAGAGATTTATATTTAACTGATATATAACCAGATAACAGATGTTTTACGGCCACCTTTGTGCACGTGTAAATGGGCCGAGTGAACTCCAAAGGTAATGAAGCGAAATAAAAGATTAAACGCCCTTCAGATATGCCCACGCCGAGATTCGAAGACGGGTGGTGATGATCTGTGGCTCAACGCGGTACCAACTAGCCACGGAGGCGTCCATGTTAAACAGCCGTTGATATTATCAGGGTTTTGGGGTGGGCTCTTCACGAGCCCTGAGCGTCTGCTTTGCTGTATCATTATTTTATATACCGGGGCTCCATTTAAAGTTCAGGCTTCCGTCTAACCCACACATCAGCGATTGAGACTTGATAAGTCATGATCCGTTTATTCACGATCCATTGTTAATGAATACCACTGATCCATTTCTGATATTCACATTTCCATTTTCAATAACATCACAAGTCACTTTTACAACAATTCACTTTTCGACTACATTCACCGAGATCCAAACAAAAACTGATTTAAATTTTGAAAAGGGTTGCCAGCTCTAAGCTGGGTCAGAGGTTACATGGATTACGAAACAGCCAATGAGAAATATTCAGGTCCCTCGCCAAATCCGAACAACAAAGCTAAGCCAATGACATTCGAATCTGGCATGGGACTCATGAGTTTTCAATTTCAGTTTTAAATATTTCCAAACCGTTACAACATTTTAAATGTACCAAAGTCTGAACAGCAATTAATCATTTCTCTCTAAATATTTCCAAACCGTTACAACATTTTAAATGTACCCGAGTTTGAACAGCAATTAATCATTTCTCTCTCAAAGCACATCAGTGTATAAAACAAAGAACATTTACAATCCATATACATAGATGTAGTAATATTATAACAAACTTCAGTTATTCAAACTCTGATAATACACACACACAATTTGTTGAATGTCACTCTCCAGCATATTCTGAATGCTGTTTC
>OFBM01000029.1_pt1 | contig 12686 bp, 18 predicted proteins | sample 1520581 | NCBI WGS metagenome assembly OFBM01 (sample SAMEA3696448, study PRJEB22514) | metagenome | biome: water; feature: marine; material: hydrothermal vent | place: Pacific Ocean | collected 2014-08-15 | depth 1539 m
ATGAAGGAACCTTAACTTGACTTGGTCTTGTAGAATGTGCCTTGCCATGGTTGTGTGTATGAAGCCTTCCCATAGTCCAAACAATCTAAAAACTCACATAAATGTTGCTTTGGAGTAGATCCATTCTATTCTTAACATGGAAACTGAGAAAAAAGTTAAATATTAACAGGTTCATTTTTTCAACAGGATAAAATGAAAAGATCTAGAATACTACTTGCAAGTTTGATGGCTATATTTGCACTTGGTACAATTGCGGTAATTCCAGTAGCCTTGGCATATGATGGATTGGGCTCACCATCTGGACCAACACGTGAAGAACAGCTAATACTTGCAGAAAGAAAAGTTCAGAAAGCTGCAGATAACCCAGCAACAGGTTCAGGAACTCCTTACCTTGATGCAACTGGTGTATTAGGCGCTTCTATAATTGCAGGTGCGATATTCGGAGGAATTGCTACCGCTTTCTTTGTGAAAGGAAGAGCTGGTAGATATGCAGCATACGGACGAGGCTAAGACCTTTTTTTCTTATTTTTGATATTTTAATAAAATTTTCATATTTTGCCAGATCTTTCTCAAATATATCGCGCTGATAATAACAGAAATACATATATGCATTCTATCCAGAGGATCATTTGATGATTCCTATCTTTGGAGCACTACTGAACATTTTATCTAGTGTAACAGGGCAAATAGGACCAAACTATGACCCATTATTTTATGACGTCATGTTGTACATCTTTGGCACAATGATGTTCTCAATATTCCTTCTTGGAGTTATTGGATACTGGATTCGTGTTCATGGATGGTCATACAAGGACAACCGTGAGAGATGGGTTGATGAGCTGGACAGACACTTTGAAAATGAAGGAATAGGTCTTATTCCAGACAACGGAAAATACTGGTAAAAAATATCAATTTTCATTCTTTTTCATATTTTAGACTGACAGGTTTTTGTATTACCTGAACTTTCTATTTTTGTGACAGAACCTGAGCCTGAACCTGAACAAGATGCCGAATACCAAGGGAGTCATTTTACTCCTGATGTATTTTGTCCTTTCTGCAATCAGAATGTAAAAGAACATGCCAAAGGTTGTATTGGAAAGAGATTTACATCTACAGCTAAGGACAGATCTGAAAATTCTGAAAGACTAAGGAAGCTTTACAAAAATCGATAAATCAAGTATAACATCAAATACACAGTTTTAGCTACAAGTCAGGTGGCAAAAAGTCAGATTCTTTTGATTCATCCACTCCTTCTGAATAAAATTCAGCCCTGTAAACTGAACCATCTTTTAGAAGTACATGGATAAAACTATCAGATTCTTTTCCGTCTACCAGTATCCGTGACTTTGATTCATCCATGTCTTTCATTGGAAATTCCCAAATCCATAGAAAATGACCAATTTCAAATGGGTATTCTTCTTCCCATTCTGCATAAATGGTTCCATCATCCGTAAGTGTATACATAGTTCTCTGACAATCTGAAGCCAACAAGTCGTCACCTAGACTATCACCAAATCCTATATTGGCAGGTATGTCTGCCTTGTTTCCATCCACATACAACTCCAATGTTACCGACATTTTGTATGGTGTATGTAAGTTCTCAATGCAAACTTTGAGTGGATCACTCTGGCCAAGCCAGCCTTGGATAATACTACTACCCACACCAACGACAACCCCAATGATAAGTAAAATTATGAGAAATCTGATGGTTTTTCTTCTTTTATTCGGATCTCCCATTCCCGGATAACGCATAAATCAAAAATACGTGATTTGCATAAAGTCGTTTCTATAATTCTATTATCTCAAGTGTGTCAAACTGGTCCTGATGATCAGCAATGTAAAATGTGATTGGGGTAGAATCAATTTCGACCCATTCTGACTCTCCTCTATATTCAACAAAGTCCTCAACAGATACACCTGGACCAGAACATCTAACAAGAACCCTCTTTTGTGTATTAAGTGGAAAAGGAAGCCGTAACACTTTGCCTCTCCTTTCATCCTGTATGTTTATGGTAAATTCATCTTTTTCAAATCTTACTTTTCCTTTAAAGTAACTTTCACGTATGTCAAGATGTCGAATTTGAAAAACATATTTCATAAAACTATGAGACACTAATCTCTTAAAAAATTATTAGATAAAAAGAAGGTTTGTTGGTTAGATTACTTGCCATGGTCTTGTAGCAAATACTATGACATAAGCAGCTAAAATGATAATACTCTGATATGCAAGCATTCCATATGGGATTGGTTTCATGATTGCCTCTCCATCTACTACTACTGTTGTTCCTGGTCCTAGACCGGGTCCTACGTTTGCAACATTAAGTTGAGTGTGAACATGGTAAACACCTGGTTCAAGTGCCTTTGCAGTTATTGCATAAGGTGTTATAGAGTTACCACCTATTTCGAATACAACACCTGGTGGGTCTCTAGCCATAATCTCCCATCTGTTACCGGAGTTGGTTGATTCTGAAAATAGAGAAATCCATCCTCTTTGGTCTCTTTCAACAAGGCTTACTAGTACTCCAGAAAGAACAAGGGTTTCACCGGTAGTTAGTGACTGTCGTGAAATTGCCTCATTTGTAATTTGAATAAAACGACTTTGCAGTTGTGCCTGAACACCGTGAGCCTCGGCTGATTGAATAATCTCAGCAACATTTGGACCATACATACCAAGTACGAAAATGGCTCCAACTGTAACTGCTAAAAATTTTCTGTCTATCATGTTTATCAGTCCCACTTTGACCATGCGGCCATCCATCTATACGTCCATGTGTTAAGCTTACAACCTAATGCTGCAAATGTACATGCTAGTACCGATCCAGCTCCCGCTCCCAAAGCTACTGGGCTATTGTAGAACTTACCTACCTGCGGTTCTATCGGCGTCATGTATGGAGGCAATGTTGGTCTTGGATACTTGAATGCAGTTTCTAGTGGATCCGCTATCAACATCAACTGTACCATGTTGAACAGTGGCATTGACATTCCAACTAAAACTCCACCAAAGAATATCAGCGAGTGTTTATTCTTCTTTGTCGCCCAATATGCCAAGTCCAACAGCATACACGATGGAATCCACATTGGATGAACGATGAAATCTACTGGATAGCCAAGTGCAAACCATGCAACTTTTGCAACCCAAGTATAGACTTGCATAATCAGACCATAGTACGTTGCAGTACCAGGTACGCCTGTAAATGTAAGATAATACACAGCACCAACAATAGTCATCAAAGTGTTGGCAATTGAGAATACGACAAATGATGTCCAAGCCCAATCAGTGTAGAAGATATAGTCTCCCGAGTTAATTGTTAACAAAGTTGAGTTGACTGCAACTACAACTATGAATAAATAATGAGTACATCGTCTAAGCCAGACCATTAAAGATCTAGCATGACTGTGAGTATATAAAATTTTATGAAATTTCGTGGATCGAGATACGCAAAAACTTAGAAATGCAAAAAACAGTTTTTGAAGTATAAACTTGGATTTTTCTAAAGTCGGATCTATATCACATCGGGAAGATTAAGAAAGCTTTTTAAACATTCTACATTGATATTCTGCATATGGCTCTACCAAAAGGATTTGGCAGTGGCGGTGGCGGTGCCAGCCGTGCTGACGTCGAAGGCATGATTGGTAGGCGTATTGAGAATTATACATCACTGATAACACTTTCCTACTTGGGTGCATTCTTTGCAACAATGTTTGGAACAATGGTCGGTTACCTGTATTATCCATGGGCATATGCATCAGCAAGTGGTCACTATGCAATGATTGTTTTGACAGTCGTTGAAGCTCTTGGTTATATCTTCTGTGTCAAGGTTGCCGAGGAAGGAACAAACAAGAACAGCAATGGTCAGATAACAGCTGCTCTTGCAGGTACAACAGCAATTATGTTGTATGTGGCTTTGTACGTCTCCTAGTGATAAAATCACCAATTTTTTGATAGTATTTTTGCGCGTTACAAAATTTGTATTTAACCTATTTCCTCTGGATCAAATAATTCTCAACTCTTTGTGATGTTTTCTTGTCTTTGTCCCAGAAAACAATTTTACACAAGTATGACGTCTGGCACAACAACTTCAAAATTATGTACAGGAACCAAGACCATTTGTAAAATGGGCAGGAGGAAAAAGACAGCTCTTACGTGAATTAGAGATAAACTATCCAAAAAAATTTGGCACTTATTTTGAACCGTTTCTTGGAGGTGGGGCTGTTATGTTCAATCTGTTGGCAAAACATCCAGATATGAAGTGTCATGTATCTGATCTAAATTCTGATTTAATTTTGGCATATTTGGCAATTAGAGACAAAGTAACTGAGGTAATAGAATCTCTAGAAAACCACTCTAAAAAATATCAGAAAAATCCAAGTTCTTATTATTACCAAGTGCGTGAATCTGAACCAACATCACATATTGAGAAAGTCTCAAAACTAATTTTTCTGAATAGGACGTGTTTTAATGGTCTTTATCGTGTAAATAGCAAAGGAAAATTTAATGTTCCATTGGGCAGATATACAAACCCAAACATTGTCAATAAAGAGACCTTACTAGCAGCTAGTCGAATCTTACAGTCTTCAAATTTAGAATTTTTCTGCAGAGATTTTGAGACTGTTTTACACGATATCAAAAAAGGCGATTTTGTCTATTTTGATCCTCCTTATCAGCCAGTTAGTAATACAGCCAATTTCACAAGTTACACAAATAGGAATTTTACCGATGATGATCTTGAAAGGTTAGTAAATCTTGCAGAAAAATTAGATTCTATAGGATGCAAAGTTTTGCTTTCAAATTCAAAGTCTAAAAAAGTAGAAAATTCATTTTCCTCATCAAAATGGAAAATCAAAGAAATTCAAGTAAATAGGGCAATAAACTCGGACTCTAAAAAGAGAACTGGCCATTCTGAAATTCTGGTTAAGAACTACTAAAGCTCCGAGCGGGATCTGAACCCACGACCTTTACATTACCAATGTAACGCTCTACCAGGCTGAGCTATCGGAGCATGTCGATCCGTCAGTAAAAATCCTTATAATTCTTGGTAAAATTTTCCGGAACCATAAACTGTTAAATTTCGCTGACAGCTAGCTAGGCTAGTGCAGGAGTAGTCAAGCCTGGCCAAAGAAAGCATGTATGCTTTTGGACACGCGGGACTTAAGATCATAAAAATGGGTGATCCCGTCTCTCAGGAGTTCGTGAGTTCGAATCTCACCTCCTGCACTTATTTTGTTTGTTTAATTCCTTTAGCATTCAGGACTTCGTAAACATCAGGAAGTCCGAAAACATAGCCAATATGCACGCAGTCCTTTTCTTCACATAGTAAGCAGTAAAGTTCACCATTTTGAATTGCCACTTCAGCAATTCTATTTTTAATATTATCTTTGAGAATAATCCTATCTGCGTCAACTGAAACCTTTTCCAATTTTGGTGCATAACGAGCAAAGGTTTTGTCTTTTTTCATCACATCTTCTAGTAGGTATGTGACATATCCAGCAAAACTGTTGACACCCTTCATTGTCAACTCATCTTTGTTCTTTTGATATGTCTGGTTAAATTTATCGTAAACTACTTCTGATATTGTTATTGATTTGAATCCTGGTTTTGGCATATTATGTACCTTACCGTAAATTAAAGTACTCAACTATATAATGTTTTTTGTTAGTATTTTTTTTACTAGTAAGAATCAGCCTTATACCAGATAAATGCAGTTTATCATCATGACAAGAGGATATCAAACTGAGGAAATAAAAGAGAAACTAGTAGATTTACTGAGTAGTTCTAAGACAGGACTTTCCGGGCTTGAAATTTCTGAACGTTTGAACATTAATCGTATTACGACAACAAAATATCTTAATGTGTTTGCCGCTGAAGGTTTCGTTAAACAAAAAAACATTGGTAATGTTAATCTCTGGTTTATAGAAGATGGTACAGAGAAATTTCATTTTCCAGAAGATTTTTTCAAAGTTAAAACCAAATACCTTGAATATCTGACCGCACGAAAGGAAAAACTGGCATATAATCTGGTTAGAAACTCTTTTCATTCTACAACACAACCGGTGAAGATCATAACGGAGATTATTGTTCCTGCAATACAGTCAGTATATGGTATTTTTGATCAGGGCAAAATTGGTAAATCCGAACTCAATTTTCTTGAAAAAATCATTTCAAACTCGATACAAATAGTCAATCTTGGAAATTTTGAGGTTGAGACGAAAAAGAACGTAATTATGATATCAGCCGACTATCAAAGCACTCTCTTTTCAGAGGCCGCATCCGCTTCTTTTCATGCAGATGGCTGGCAGGTTTATTCCCTAGGTGACATGTCCTCATCTATTGATGTTTTATTTGACCTTGATTTACAGAAGTTTCTAACTAAAGTTTGGAAGTCAGGAATGGGCATAATGGTAATAGTAATATTTTCATCAACAGCTGAAAGCATGAAATTCTTTGCAGAATCTGTTAATTCTATCAAATTAAAATCCAGAAAGAATCTATATCTTGCAGTTTGTGGTGACATGAAGAAGAATACTGAAATTAAGGCTGATTTGGTAGAGGAAGACATTCAGGCTGTACTACAATGGTCACAAACAACCTTTGAAAGCTTTATTTCATGATTTATCGATTTTTGTAAAGTTTCCTTAGTCTTTCAGAATTTTCAGATCTGTCCTTAGCTGTATATGCAAATCTCTTTCCAATACAATCTTTGACATGTTTTTTTACATTCTGATGGCAGAAAGGACAAATTATGTCAGGAGTGAAATGACTCCCCTCATATTCAGTGTCTTGCTCAGGTTCAGGTTCTGTCATAAAAATAGAAAGACATGCAAATAAAAAAACCTGTTAGTCTAGAATATAAAAAATAATGAAAATTGGTATTTTTACCAGTATTTTCCGTTGTCTGGAATAAGACCTATGCCTTCGTTTTCAAAGTGTCCATCCAACTCATCAATCCATCTCTCACGGTTGTCCTTGTATGACCATCCGTGAACTCTAATCCAATATCCAATTACTGCAAGCAGGAATATTGAGAACATCATTGTACCAAAGATGTACAACATAACGTCATAAAACAGTGGATCGTAGTTTGGTCCTATTTGGCCAGTTACACTAGATAGAATGCTAAGTAGTGCACCAAAGATAGGAATCATCAATAATTCGCTGATTATAATGCATATATACATTTCTGTAATTATCAGCAATTAACGAAAGTACTAAGATCAAAAATAAGCTAAATAGAATTAGAAAATTTCATAAAATAAGTAAAGATGTAGATAATTAACCGCGTCCGTATGCAGCGTATCTACCGGATTTCCCTCTTACAAAGAAGGCAGTGGCAATTCCACCAAATATTGCTCCTGCAATTAGAGAAGCGCCAAGAACACCACCAGCATCAAGATAAGGAGTTCCTGAACCTGTTGCAGGATTATCTGCAGCTTTCTGAACTTTTCTTTCTGCTAACTCTAAATGTTCTTCAAGTGTGATTCCACCATCAGCGCCTAATCCAGAATATGCTAAGGCTACCGGAACCATTGAGATTGTACCAATAGTAAATATTGCCATGATGCTAACACTCAAAATCATTGTTATATTCATTTTAACCTGATGGAATCTCCTACCCGTTATTATTTAACTTTTTTCTCAGTTTCAATGCTGGGAATTCAGTCGATCAGAGGGTTCAAGAAACGTTTATGTTACTTTTTAAGAATTTGGATTCATGGGCAGAATGCATTCACATAATTATGGTAAATCACACTCTACCAGGCCGTTAAATCCTAAGGCACCATCTTGGATAACGCAAGATCCAAAGGAGATTGAAGAATTGATCATAAAGTATGCAAAAGATGATCTCGCAGCTAGTCAAATTGGTATAAAACTAAGGGATCAACATTCCATTCCACTTGTAAAGCCTATCATAAAAAAGACAATTACAAGAGTTTTAGAAGAAAATGATCTAAAACCAGAGCTTCCTGAAGATCTGAATAATATAGTTATGAAGGCAGTAGGATTACAAAAACATCTCAAGATAAATAAAAAGGATAACAGAAATAGACGTTCACTCGAGTTAATCGAGGCCAATGTTCACCGTTTATCAGTATACTACAAAAAAATTGGTAGAATTCCACAAAATTGGAAATACAAAGCTCTAGTGGCTCAACTAGAATAGTAGTGGAACCAAAATAACTAAAGACAAATTGTATGAATTTATTCATTATTAGAGGAAAATGTCGCTAAAATGCAATGTCCAAGTAACTCTCAATAATATTTCAAAAAAAAAGGCTGTTGCAATTAAAAATGCATTAGAACCGGATAATGTTAATTTCCCAAAAGGTTTATCATTTGAAATCAAGAATATTGATAACAAACTTGTTTTTAATTTTCAAAGTATGGGGGATACAAAGAAGTTGGTAGCTACAGTGGATGAAGTGTTAGAACATGTAAAACTGGTATCGGAGATAATTGAATAATGCTTGACATGAAAATGATTCGTGAGAATCCAGAAAACATTAGAAAAATGCTCAAAGATAGAGATGTACAATTTGACCTCGACTTGCTGCTAGATCTTGATAAAAAACGAAGAGAGATGATAATTAGTACTGACGAACTAAGAAAGAAGAAAAATGAAATGTCCGTCAAAATTTCAGAGGCAAAAAAAACCGGTAGTGAAGTTACTCCAATAATCCAGGAAATGCAATTGGTTTCTCAAGAGCTTGCCAAGCTGGAAGAAGTTCAGCATGAAACTGAGTTAGAATACTCAAAACTTGCCCTAACAATCCCTAATGTGCTTCATGAATCAGTCCCTTGTGGAGATGATTCTGCAAACAAAGAAATTCGAAAATGGGGTACGATCCCTCAATTTGACTTTGAAGTAAAAGATCACATAGACATTTCTGAAAATCTAAATTTGCTAGAGCTTGAAAGGGCAGCTAAGACTGCCGGAGCAAGATTTTACTATCTAAAGGATGACTTGGTAAAGCTAAATCAGTCGTTAATTCAGTTTGGTTTGGATTTTTTATCGGAAAAAGGATACACTTTGTCCCAACCACCATACATGATTAATAGAAAGGCAATGGAGGGTGCTGTAATATTAGATGACTTTGAAGACGTTATCTACAAGATTGAAGATCAAGATCTCTATCTAATTGGTACGTCTGAACATGCCATGGTTTCAATGTATGCTGATGAGATATTAGATGGAAATTCACTACCTAGTAGATACGCAGCTATTAGCCCATGTTTTAGAAAAGAGGCAGGTGCACATGGAAAAGATCAAAAGGGAATTTTCAGAGTTCATCAATTTGAAAAGATAGAACAGTTTGTTTTCTCAAAACCTGAAGATTCTTGGAAAGAGCATGAAAAGATGATTGGCGTCACAGAAGAATTTTTTCAAAAGCTTGAGATTCCACATAAGGTAGTTCTTTTATCAAGTGGTGATATGGGAAAGATTTCCGCAAAAACATATGATTTAGAGGTATGGATGGCAGGCCAAAATGCTTACAGAGAAGTGGTTTCGTGCTCAAACTGCCTAGATTATCAATCTAGAAGACTAAAAATTAGATTTAGGGATAAAACAAATGAAGAGACACAGTATGCTCATACCTTAAACAGTACCCTTGTTGCTACTGAACGAACCATGGTTGCAATAATTGAAAATTTTCAAACCAAAGATGGGCATGTAAACATTCCAAATGTTTTACAAAAATACATGGGCAAAAAAATAATCTGACTCCGATACAACTTATATTTTGGAATCAGAGGGCGATAGTAATTGGTTAGAAAAACACGAAAAATCAAGGACAAATGGAAAGAAAAAAAATGGATAACGGTTTTGGCACCAGATTCATTCAACAATATACCTGTAGCGTATATTCCGATAACAGATGACAAGAATGCTGTAGGAAGAGTGATAGAAGTTACATTATTTGATATTTTGAAGGGTGACCCATCACAACACCAATACAAAATATTTTTTCAAATTAACAAAGTATCTGGTGAAAAGGCTACCACTATTTTTAAGAGATATGAATATTCGAAAGAATTTCTGCGAAGTTTAATTAGACGTGGTTCTTCTAGGATTAATTTTAGTATAGATGCAAAGACCAAAGATGGGCATATATTCAGAATTAAAATCTTAACTCTTAGTCATAGAGAACTTAATACTTCTAGAAAACGTGCATTAAGATTAGAAGCAAAAAAACAAATAGAAAAAATAGTTCCACGAATGACAATTGATGAATTCGCCCAAGCGGCGTGCTATGGAAAGATTAGCTCTGATATTATGGCTACCACAAAAAAGATTATTCGTGTTAGACATGTTGGTTTGGAAAAAGTCAAATTGCTTAGGACATCAGAAGAAGAAATTGCTCTTCTCCAAGCTTAGATTAAGATATCAAATTTCTATTTAACAACATGACAAAAAACATTGTGGCCAAAATAGATTTGATATTACATGCTACTGAAGATTTTCAAAAAATAGCAGAACCTCTAAATGATTTATTTGCTATAGAAAAGGAGGACATTACAAAACAGGAGCTTTCTGGGCATTTTGGAAATCCTATTTTGATGTTACATGTGGAGATTAAAAAGAAAAGAGCGGACCAGTTTATCAAAAAACTTGTTTCGCTTATTCCTAGAGAGACAATGAGCGAACTGTTAACAAATATTGAAGAGCGAATTTTTGAATCATCTATGTATATACGATTTTCAAAGCAAAGCCTTGTAAAAAAAATTCTGACACTTGAAGAGAAGGATCCTATTAGAATTGCAATTTACACACCAACATATGTAAAAAAAGAGATGCCTGACGCTTACAGAAAATTATTGAGTGAAAATAATGGTAAAACTTGAAGATGCTTTTAGTATTATTTTAAATAAAGTTACAAGAGTCTAAAACCATGGATGTTGATTATGACGTAATTGTAGCAGGTGGCGGGCTGACTGGAACAGTTGCAGCTCAGTCAATCTCATATTATTCTAATCAAAATTTGTCCATTCTTTCAATTGACAGAAATTCGGAGATGTTCCCTGGACGAAAATCAAATCCTGGTTGGACATGCGGAGATGCTTGTTCAAAAGAGGCAGTCGATTTCATGACAGAGAGGATAAAAGTTCCCTGGACAGCTCCAGAAATTGAGCATGATGTAAAAGGAGTAATGGCATTCTCACCAGATAAGGAGACTGCAATTCCGTTTGATGGGGATGGTTACATGCTTAATCGCCAAAAACTACCGGAAATTCAAAATGCAAGGACCAAAAAGATGGGAGTTAACTTTGATTTTGAAATTAATCTTACAGGTCTAATCTATGATGGACCACAAGTGATAGGAGTTCAAGGTATCAATAATAAAACAAAACAGCCATACAAAAAAACGGCGAAGGTCATAGTGGACGCAACTGGAGTTACGTCAATGCTTAGAAACCAGCTACAAAACTCCACCAAAATTGAGAAAAAAATTGAGAGGCGTGATCTAGAATCAACGGGCAGACACATTATGTATTTTGACAAGGGCGAGGAAGATCTAACAGACTTTGATCCAGACTTTTGTATCATTCACCTAGACCAAGACATTGCGCCTGGAGGATATGCATGGGTCTTTCCAAAGGCTGACAACAAGGTAAACATAGGACTGGGTGTTGAAAAATCAATTTTAGACCAGAGAAATAAGAGACTTGGAAAAAATGACAACCTTGCGTCATTGATGGAAGAATATCTTCAAAGAAACAAGGCAATTAAGAATGCAAAATTGTCACAAGATCCAGAAGATATTAACAACAATACAGGAGTGTTCCAAGTTTCTGTGAGAAGACAAAATGACTGTATGGTTTCTGGAGGTTACATATTAGTTGGAGATTCTGCATGGATGCCAAAACCAATTGATGCTGGAGGAATAGGTCCAGCCTTAATTGCAGGTACCATTCTCGGTAAAAATGTTGTAGATGCAATTGAGGCGAACGATGTCACAGAAAAAGGATTATGGCAATATCATCTTGACTTTATTGAAGAATATGGTTACAAGACTGCTGGACTAGAACTTTTCAGAAGACTAGTTCAGACATTAACTAACGAACAGATCAGTTATGGTATGAAACACTTTTTGGGAAATGTTGACGTTGAAGCTATTAGCAAAGGAGAACACCCAGATTTTTCAGGGCTTAGCAAACTGGGAATGATTATACGTGGTGCTATGAACAAGACAGTTGCTAACGGACTAAAATACACATCACAACAAAACCAATGGTTGGTTGAGCACTATAGAAACTATCCCAAGGAACCTGAGGGATTTGAAGAGTGGGAAAAATCTCTTCATAAGACTCTTGATGAATCATTTGCAAAAATAGCCACGTTTTCAAAGAATTAGTCTTAAATAAAGTACCAACGCCAATGATGTTACTTTGTCAGACCAAAGCGAACAATCCGTAGAGGGAAACGAACAATCAACTTACCTTGATTGGAATAACTCAATTGATGTTATAGACAAGGCATTTGAAAAAGGATTGTTTGTTATGATCATAGGACCAAAAGGAACCGGTAAAACTTCATTGGTAAGAGAATATGCAATCCAAAAATCAAAAGAATTAGAATCAATCAATTTTAGTTTAAGAACAAGAGAAAGTCACCTAGTAGGGACCAAGACCTTGATCGATGGAAACATTGGTTTCGATGAAGGAATTTTAGTAAAATCAATGAAAGAAG
>OFBM01000030.1_pt1 | contig 12461 bp, 5 predicted proteins | sample 1520581 | NCBI WGS metagenome assembly OFBM01 (sample SAMEA3696448, study PRJEB22514) | metagenome | biome: water; feature: marine; material: hydrothermal vent | place: Pacific Ocean | collected 2014-08-15 | depth 1539 m
AGCAGAGGTTTCAGGCATATTAGTACTACAGGGTTGCGCATCTTCATTCCTGTCGCCATGGTTACGTTGTTCAGGATTCCTCCCGTTCCCGTCATCCTGGCTTCGCTGTCCATTAATCGTGCAGTATCGTTATCCAAACATATATAGCCCCCATTTTCTGTCAGTTTATCAAAATACAAAATATGTTTTGTCATTAAATATTTAACTAGTGTTTCTTAATAGCTTCAATATATAATAGCATTAGGTATCATATGTCATTCAGCGATACGTAAGTACATAAATCTGAAAGAATGTTCAAGCAAATTCCACTAATCTATTCGTTTGCTCAAAATAGCTGTGCGCATCATATAATGCTGTATATGGTAACATTGTAATACAATTATATCTATAATGAAACCCTTGGTCTGTGTCATACTGAAAAATACACATAGAAATATGAACCATACCTTCTACCTTAGAAAGATCCTGGAATTTGATAATGGAAACTGGGATTCGTTCGTATCTCAACAACATCAGTCTTTATTATTACACAAGATCCAGAAGAAGTAAGAATCATTAGAACCTTAAGCCAGATATTCAGTACGATAGATAGAGCTGCGATCCAACCGATTAATATAGACTCTAGGTGGCACTGTGAGATATTCATTTTAACCTTTTACTGTAGAAGCCAAAGGCGTCGATTTAGCCCGCTATCAAGTAATGCTGTCAAAGTAAACTTTAAAGATATCCTTGGTTCACTGATTGAAGGCGTAAATTATGTGACGTAATTGTCTGAATTATTGGTTGTTTCGTACGATATATGTTATCATAATATTTAGGTAAAGTCCATGTAACATGGACAATAATATTTGCCACAATGTAAAATAGTCATAGTTTTGACTTTGACGTGTAGTGAACTTGTTCTATGGATATCAACAATATTCTGACTGCAACAATATCAACAAGAAAAATAATAAAACAACTAACACTGGTAACACGTTAGGTGATAGGGTTAACTCTAAATTAAATAAATTAAAATGCATATATAAAGATAAACTGGCAAATGTAATGTAACCAGTTGTAAATCCATACGTGTTGAAATAAATAAATCCGAGTCATTCCCAGTCATCTCTGGCTTCTTGTTAAAGTATTTTGATATGCTAAGTACGCAAGTTTTTCCAATTGTATATGTTTTCATCTCAGCAATTACACCAAGGGACTAAGATTTTGGGTCACAATGTGGTAATGATACTTCGTCAATTAACTGTAGCGTGCACGAAGGAGCGATAACAGAGAGGCATTAGAGAGATTATTATCTCTTTCTTTCTATTCTATAGGTGGAAAAATCACTTCCAACATAGTTCAAATGGTTACTCAATATCAGCTTCGGAAATACTAACACATTATGACATTTATTATTCGTCATATATATGGGGGAGGGGGGTGGTGGAACGGCACATTTGACGTAAAATGAACACTGAGAAAGGCCGACACAGTAGGCTACTTGTAGCTGGATGCTAATCATTCTTTACCGGCCATGTTAGTTTGATGTCACGTTATTAAATGTCATGTTAGAGACACAAATAAACGATACATCAATTTCAGACAGAATGATGGCATTATCTGGCGACTCCGTTAATTTGTTACATCTATGTAAAACATCCTATTGTTTTAATCACATAATGGTCTAATATTAAACGTATTTTTTGAATTAATATTATCTGTATCAGTATGCCTTTATTTCGTCGTGTAAAATGTAAATCTTTATATATCTTACTATTGTCCGTAAGATTTATACTTTGGAATGTTTTTCATCCAAAAGAAACATCCAATGAATATTAAGCTATAAAGTGATTATTGTATTCAATAGACCCATTGCATGATGACGTCAAAAACCAAAACAAACCAGCCGCGCTTTGCATTGTGGGATTTATAGGGGGTCCGCTGAGCGATAATACCGTGATAATCCCGCCATTTTAACCTTAAACGTCAATGTTCCGGATCTGTTATAATCATGCCAAAAACTAACTCCTGCGTACCGTATTGTCATGCCACTAGTAAGCGATATAAACATTTAAGTTGGCATGTGTTGGCCGCGGGATGAAACGCTGAGAAAGCGTTGGGTAGTTTTAATTCGAAATGACAATCTGCGAGTCAAATTTTTATAATTACAGTGTCAGTGTAAGGATTGACTGAAACAGTGAAAGGCGCAAATAAAGTGTAATTTACCAATATTATTATCCATCAGATCATAGATAATAATATTGGTAAATAAAGTGTAATTTACCATATTATTATATCCATAAATAATAAATTAAATTTACCAATATACTGGACTCTATTCTTCTTCTTTTCGTTAAATATAATTTTAGTGTGATTTACTATGAACACCACATTTTAACAGTCTTTGTTATGTGCAGTGAATATTATTGTACTATGGTTTACAATGTTGAATACCACACTTTACTATCATTTTATAAAGTAGCAATGACGGACGATTAGCATATAGTTATAATCTGATTTTCAGTTTTGGAATACAATTTTTCAACAGTGCCGGCTTTTTCCGCGTCGAAGCAGAGTTAAACGGTAAGCAAGAGTTAGTTTTTGGCATGATTATAACAGATCCTGAACATCGACGTTTAAAGTTAAAATGGCGGGATTATCACGGTATTATCGCTCAGCAGACCCCCTATCAATCCCACAATACAAAGCGTGACTGGTTTGTTCTGGTTTTTGACGTCATCATCCTTCAGTCTTATTATCTTGATTCAAAATTTTGGATGCCATTCAATGCTAATTATTACCTTACTTTCTCTTGTGAATATTTTCGATATAATTTCAATATTACCAATCTTTGTTCATTGCCTTTTGTACAGCACACCAAATTTAATAACGTTGTCTCGACAAACTGGCAACATTTATGCTGTCGATTTCGGCGCATTCCTTGGATTCGAAGTTAATGTACCATCTGACCATTCAGGTAACACACATATAAATGGGATGATAAATGGCAAGTTGGTTTCCGTATTTAAATTCAATCCCTTGACACACTCGACTGACATCTTGCTTTCAGCAATTAAAAAGGCGCAATTGCAGTGTTTACTTCGACAAACGGCAACTTTTATAATGTTCATTTCTGCGTATTGGTCGGTTTCGCGGTAAATTTCCACCTAACCATTCAGCTGAACCACATATAAATGGGACGAAAAATAGTAAGATGATCGTTTTATTTAAATTCACTCACCTGACATCTTGCTTTAAGGAATAAAAAAGGCGAAATTGCTGTATTTATTTCTTAAGGTGGTGCTATTTGTTGTATTTCTTATAATATCGTTTAGTTTTTCAGGGGATAGCGCGAACGCAGTCCCCCACTATCAAAAATTACACACCCGAGTCACCCACATTTGGGGTGATCGCAGGGGTCAACCTAACCAAAGTGCAATGGAAAGGCCTCACCCTGGGAGAACCGCCTTCGTGATCACGGTATTTCCTGTGCCAGGTAAGTATGATTTGCTTACGGCTCGTGCGCAAGGCCTACTCCTTCCTCTCTACATAATTATCGTGTTTAATTCCGTTCTGATTATCAAAAGGCCTTATTTATGCCCAGATCACATATTGTATTGATCAATCATTTAACTGCATAGAATTAATTAAGCTACTTTGCTGAATTGAAGTTATTCTTCTTAAGCAATATTCCATTCTCTGATCGTGTCATGTATGTAATTGCTAATATATCAATTTCCAAGAAAATATTTTCAGCTCCACCTAGCGGATATTTTCTAGCAATAGAGTGCGTGTATATGCGTTTGTATTATGTTTGTGTGTGGGTGTTTGTGTGGGTGGTGGAATAGGAATAGATGCACTTTTTCTCACATAGTGAATAAGACTTTTCAAACTTAAATTTATGTAAGTGTAAATATCAAATAATTTAACGGCTTAGAACACATGGCGGTGCTCTGCTATTTAAGTAGCACAGCAATAGACCCATTGCATGATGACGTCAAAAACGAAAACAAACCAGTCGCGCTTTGCATTGTGGGATTTATAGGGGGTCCGCTGAGCGACAATACAGTGATAATCCCGCCATTTTAACCATAAACGTCAATGTTCCGGAGTTGTTATAATCTTGCCAAAAACTAACTACTGCGTACCGTATTGTCATGCCACTAGTAAACGATGTAAACATTTAAGTTGGCATGTGTTGGCCGCGGGATGAAACGCTGAGAAAGCGTTGGGTAGTTTTAATTCGAAATGACAATCTGCGAGTCAAATTTTTATAATTACAGTGTCAGTGTAAGGATTGACTGAAACAGTGAAAGGCGCAAATAAAGTGTAATTTACCAATATTATTATCCATCAGATCATAGATAATAATATTGGTAAATAAAGTGTAATTTACCATATTATTATATCCATAAATAATAAATTAAATTTACCAATATACTGGACTCTATTCTTCTTCTTTTCGTTAAATATAATTTTAGTGTGATTTACTATGAACACCACATTTTAACAGTCTTTGTTATGTGCAGTGAATATTATTGTACTATGGTTTACAATGTTGAATACCACACTTTACTATCATTTTATAAAGTAGCAATGACGGACGATTAGCATATAGTTATAATCTGATTTTCAGTTTTGGAATACAATTTTTCAACAGTGCCGGCTTTTTCCGCGTCGAAGCAGAGTTAAACGGTAAGCAAGAGTTAGTTTTTGGCATGATTATAACAGATCCTGAACATCGACGTTTAAAGTTAAAATGGCGGGATTATCACGGTATTATCGCTCAGCAGACCCCCTATCAATCCCACAATACAAAGCGTGACTGGTTTGTTCTGGTTTTTGACGTCATCATCCTTCAGTCTTATTATCTTGATTCAAAATTTTGGATGCCATTCAATGCTAATTATTACCTTACTTTCTCTTGTGAATATTTTCGATATAATTTCAATATTACCAATCTTTGTTCATTGCCTTTTGTACAGCACACCAAATTTAATAACGTTGTCTCGACAAACTGGCAACATTTATGCTGTCGATTTCGGCGCATTCCTTGGATTCGAAGTTAATGTACCATCTGACCATTCAGGTAACACACATATAAATGGGATGATAAATGGCAAGTTGGTTTCCGTATTTAAATTCAATCCCTTGACACACTCGACTGACATCTTGCTTTCAGCAATTAAAAAGGCGCAATTGCAGTGTTTACTTCGACAAACGGCAACTTTTATAATGTTCATTTCTGCGTATTGGTCGGTTTCGCGGTAAATTTCCACCTAACCATTCAGCTGAACCACATATAAATGGGACGAAAAATAGTAAGATGATCGTTTTATTTAAATTCACTCACCTGACATCTTGCTTTAAGGAATAAAAAAGGCGAAATTGCTGTATTTATTTCTTAAGGTGGTGCTATTTGTTGTATTTCTTATAATATCGTTTAGTTTTTCAGGGGATAGCGCGAACGCAGTCCCCCACTATCAAAAATTACACACCCGAGTCACCCACATTTGGGGTGATCGCAGGGGTCAACCTAACCAAAGTGCAATGGAAAGGCCTCACCCTGGGAGAACCGCCTTCGTGATCACGGTATTTCCTGTGCCAGGTAAGTATGATTTGCTTACGGCTCGTGCGCAAGGCCTACTTCTTCATCTCTACAGAATTATGGTGTTTAATTCCGTTCTAATTATCAAAAGGCCTTATTTATGCCCAGATCACATATTGCATTTATCAATCATTGAACTGCATAACATTAATTAAGTTACTTTGCTGAATTGAAGTTATTCTTCTTAAACAATATTCCATTCTCTGATCGCGTCATGTATGTAATTGCTAATATATAAATTTCCAAGAAAATATTTTGAGCTCCACCTAGCGGATATTTTCTAGCAATAGAGTGTGTGTATATGCGTTTGTATGTTTGTGTGTGTGGTGGAATGTGAATAGTGGCACTTCTTCTCACATAGTGAATAAGACTTTTCAAACTGAACTTTATATAAGTGGAAATATCAAATGTTTTAAGGCTCCACTGAGAACACACGGCGGTGTTCTGTTATTTCAGTAGCACATCATGTAGTATCTTGATTCAAAAAACCTAGTGGCGTTTGGACAAGAAGTAAAAATGTGTAGAATGGTCTCGTCCGTGTTGCCACAGAGAAAACATTCTGCAGACTCAATTAACTGGCATTGGTTTAAGAATCTAATTGCTGTTAAAAACCTTTGAATTGATTTCCACTGTAAGTCAGAAACCAAATTACACATATTATGCGAATGAGTCCCCGAAAACGTCTGTTTGGCAGTTAAATTGTCATTATGAAAAACAGCCTTCCACCGCCTCAGACTGGCTACTGTGACTTTGCGGGTGGTATTCTTTAACATCAATAGATACAATCTACGGGTGTTGAACTTGCTAACAAGCAAAACACCGCCCTTTTGATCTGGATCAAGGACACCAAGGTAATCCTCTGTTTCATAGCCCTGCTGGTCGTTAATTAATAGGCGTTTCCACTGATGTGGAATATATTCAATAATGCGCACCAGCAGCAGTAAAATGTTAGCAGCGTTTGACTCTATTGAAAACCTGTGTAAACAAGACGCAGGCTCCATAAATTCGTCTGCATCGTTGATTAAGTCCCCTACTGTTCTCAAACCGTTAGTTATAAAGTCGGCATTGAACAAAGGCCGTTTGTTTCCTAAGGTTAATCCGGTATTGAGAAATATTGGTGTGTCCAACACATGTGCCATTGTGCTCGGCGGCTTTGTGTTAATTACACCAACTGAGTGCCAAGCTCGTAAACAATCTTTGTATATGGTTGGCATGTTAATTATGTTTGCTGCACGAGGGAATATGTAGGACTTTAGAATAATACGGCCCATACATGAACCCCTATACAAACCAATAAAGTAATCAGCAAGAATTTGCCATTTATCTGAAAATGTTGATGTGAATAAATGTGAGATATATTTGATTCTCTGGGCTTTGATTTTGAGGGAAATATCCACGAGTCCAAGTCCCCCTTCATCTAACCTTTGTTTAATCACATGTTTGTTTACCAGATGTTTTTTATAGTTCCACAAAAATTCAAGAGATTCTCTATTTATTTGTTTCTCTGCCCAGTCCGGTATTGATACGATATTGCTATAATACCATATACCGGCACTAGCCAAAGAATTCAATATAACTATTTTACCTTTATAACTGAGGGTTCTCCTATTCCACGAACGCAGAATCGTTTTAAATTTGTCCACTCTAGGTTTCCAATTTAGCTGCGAGGTGTCATTATTTCCAAGATGAAAACCGAGAATCTTGACTGAATCACTGGTCCACCTAAGATCCAGAGGGGTATCCCTCCTTCCCTTAAATGAACCCAGCCACAGTCCCTCGGTCTTATCCATGTTAATACGACACCCAGATGCCAATTCATACACTCTGATCAAGGAAAATACACTTTCTATCGAGTCAATATCGCTGATTTGTATCGTCGTGTCATCAGCATATTGATCAATTTTGGTGACTGTTCCGTCAGGTAGGGTGATGCCGCGGATTTTGTCCTCCTTTCTAACATTTACAGAGAACACCTCAGCTATAAGCACATACAATAAAGCTGACAAAGGACAACCTTGTCTGGTACCCCTCTCCAACTTGAAAAATGTACTTAGAAAACCGTTGGTGTGCATCGCACTGAAAATATCAGTATAACATAATTTAACCCACTGTATAAAATTCGGACCGAATCCAAACTTGTGTAGTGTTTTTAATAGAAATGACCAGTCGACTCTGTCAAAGGCCTTCATCTGATCAATACAAATGATTGCTCCCGGCAGATTCTTTTGGTTGACATATTCTATCAAGTCCCTGATAAAACTTGTGGTCTGTTCAATAGACCGACCTGGGACTGAACAAGTCTGATCAGGGTTAATAATTGTGTGTAATACTTGTCTTAGCCGATTGGCTAGACATTTAGTAATAATTTTATAGTCAGTGTTTAACAAAGAAATAGGACGCCAATTTTTCAGGTTTAATTTGTCTCCCTTCTTAAACATTAAAACTATCATACCCCTTCTTTGGGACACCGTTAGGATGCCTTTATCAAAGGCTGCATTTGAGAGAGCAATGAAGTCTGGTCCCAGTATGTCCCAAAAGGTTTAGTAAAATTTAGCTGACAGGCCGTCGTGACCTGGGCTTTTGTTATTTTTAAGTGCTCTGATAGCTTTTGTCGCTTCCTCTAAGCTGAGAACGCCTTCACATTTATTTATGTAGCTATCAGGCAGTTCCTTATCTAAGTTATTTAATAAAATATCTTGAGCTGTTGCATCTACACCTTCATCTGTATAGAGTTCAGTATAGAATCTAACCTGCTCCTTTAATATAGCTTCAGGTTCAATTAATAGTTCGCCCTCAGTTGATCTTAAGCTGTCAATGGTTTTGTTAACGGCGTTTCGTTTTTCTAAATCAATGAAATATTTTGAACATTTCTCCCCTTCCTCCCGGTACCTGATTCGGGATCTGATAATAGTTCCTTCCATTTGTTTGGATTCGAGGTCCATGATCCCCGTTCTCAAGTATTCCAGTCTTTCCTCTGGAACACCAGAGTCCGGAGATCTATCTCTCTCGTCCAAAAGTTCTGTATATTCTTGTCTCATCGAGACTAAATGTTCATCTTGTTTGACTCGTTTGTTGCGGCAGTATTCTCGACAGAGAGACTTGATTTTAATTTTTCCCAAGTCCCACCATGTCTGAATATCTCCCAATCTACCTTTCTGCTGTTGCCATGCAGTCCAGAAGGTTGTAAATATGTCCTTAAATTTGTTATCATTTAAAATGTCGTTGTTCAATTTCCACACCCCGGGGCCTCTAAGGGCTGTATCTGTGTGAAATTGACAGTAAACATAATCATGATCGCTCTGTGGACATCGATATACATCACACTTTGTTACTAAGGATTTGAAAAATTGAGAACAATAAATTCTGTCTATCCTGCTACTAGAATTGTAGCCTTGTGAAAAATATGTGTATTTATGTATATTTGGATTTAAAACCCTAAAAATATCGCACATACCGTATTCATTTTTGAGATCTAACATTTGTTTACGCCCTACTATGGCCTCTCCCCGTGCATACGCGCCTTTTCTATCCGTATCCAGATCAGGGTCTTCAACAAAGTTAAAATCCCCCAAAATAACAGGCTCTCCTTTCAGGGAGCCATTAACATTTGTAAATAGATAATTTGACATATCGCGTAAAAATATTACACGTTCCCTACCATTGTTAGGGGCATAAATATTTACAACATTAATATTAATATTTCCAATTTGAGCAAGGATACTAATTATTCTGCCTTCTTGGTCATGCATTTCATCAATAACTTGACATTTACTATGATTGGCTACCCAAATGGCCACTCCACAGGAGCGGCCATTTGGGCCATTTGAAAAATAAAACTTGCCTTGTGAGACAAAGTCTTTGAAAATAATTAAAGCTTTGGTCTCTGAAACCAGGTGTGTTTCCTGGAAACAGACAATATCAAATTTTGATTTGATAATAAAATTAAAAATACCATTTATCTTGACTCTGTTGTTTGCTGTTTGGCCAGCGAGACCATGTGTGTTAATAGATGCTATTTTCATTGTTAAATATATATAGGTCTACTTATTTGAAGTACATATAAAAATACAATTAATACGTTACCTAGGAGTGTTTAAATCCAATTATAACAAAATCCAATAAGATATTAATTTTGTCCTTTGACTTTGAGGCTGGCCTTCCTTATTGCCTTAATTTCAGCCATAACATGATTGTTTTGACATTTAGTGTATTTTTCCTTTGTCTTACTGGTCTTAGCTTTATGGATTTTATCCGTATCCTTCAGGAACTGTTCTCGAAAATATGGTTTCAGACAAACTCCTGTGTTTGTTTCTCCATTTGGGCGAGGTTGATGTGGTGCTCTGTTGCCAATGACATTGGCTTCGGTTACGACAATATCAGTCGTGGTGTCTGTAACATCGCCTACATCCGTCACGTCTGTCGCGGAGTTGTTTTGTATAGAATCGTCATTGGGGTGATCTTCCTGCGAGACATCCGTCGGTGTGTCCCGTGTGGGATCTTGTGCAGCGGGACCTTCCGTATTTTCGACAACCTCACTGGGTTCGTTTTCTGATAAATCAGATTCTGATGCCAGTTTAGCTGTTTCCGCGGCTTGAATTTTGCGCATGCTTTTCTTTCTGCGCCTAGATCCACACTTTGAAGAGGAGTTAATACTGATGGTGTCCGCATCACTCTCCCTCCCCCTCTTCAGTGTGGCCTCTTCTGTATCCGTGGACATTATGCTCTCATCGATTATTAGCGGGAATTCGCTTAGGCTTGTTATATCTGGCGTTCGTTTGTTAGGGGTGTCGGTTTGGGCAGGCTTAGTCATGGGTTTGCTCCAGGGTGCACTATGCTCCCATTTGCCTTTACGTGGCTCACCTGCCCATTGTCCTTTACCGCCTGTCTTCGGGGCTTGATTGCAGTCCTTTTTCAGGTGCGGTCCATTGCACCTGAAACATTTTGGTGTCTGTCCCTTGTGGAACACGGTCACCGTTCTTCTAACCTTGTTTACCGTATCCTCCACATATATTATTGCGGGAATATCCTTGCCTATTATCATCAATGCCGATCTAAGTCCATTCTTGATTTTCGTCCCAGGGTGGTTGTTATAGAAAGGTCCCTTTAGAATCTTCCCATAATCAACCAACTTCCGGCGAACATCGGAATGTCCGGTTTCAAGTGGTATATTCTTCATGGTAATCCAAAGAGGCGGTTTGGCGTCTTGCTCAAGGTTTAGATCGAAATGGTGCGATCCAATATTCAACCCCCTAACAACCCAGCCTTCTGCCGCCTCAACACTGGAAAACACCAGCCTGCATGCTGCCGCAGTAAAGAATATCACTGCCTCGATTCCCAATCCAATGGGCGATTTCGCGATGTGCTTAATGACATCCTCCTTCTTGAAGTGGCCAATATTGGGCAATATGGCCGTTCTGTGGGATCTGTCAGCAGACAGATACCCATCACTCGCAACTTTCGGGTCCACTCCAATGCTGCTGACGCCTGGCGCCTCCTGTTGACCGGTAGCGGCGCGCTCATCAACAGAATCGGCCTGTCTATCTTTACAATCGTCGGAGAGAGACATGTTAATCTCAATATACTTTCCAAACAATAATAAAGTAATATAAGAAATAGTGAACTAATATAGTAATCTCACAAAAGTGATCACGGTATTTCCTGTGCCAGGTAAGATCACGGTATTTTTTTTGTTTTTTTTGTTTTGTTTATTCAAATAATAACATAGAAAATACATGAGTGTATAAATATTACAATAAAAATCAACAAATGCATTTGTCATTAACAAGAATACCATCGACTCATACAAGTGGTTCGAATATTAAGATTGTAAGCACATCAAATTAATATATGTATTGACACACATATACATACGCATACGCACGTGTATTTAATTCTTCCCATTATGATAATTCGTCATAATGTATTGATGTCGTGCTGTGAACTACGACATAGAAATTAAATAATTGTCACATTATAATATCATACTATATACTGTATAGAGTTAACAACTCTGATGTGTATATACATCTATTACCGTTATTATCATAACTATGAATCGCAATGGTCATAAGCATTTTAAAAACCAACGATAAATATATATGTCATAATGCCTTTCGGTGACTTTAAACGTCTGTCACTTTGGATTGGCAAACCGTTAAATGAAAACCTTGAAAAGTGAGACACTACATGTTGAAATGTATTAGATTTAGACCGTCAAGCCAGCACACGGCTTTGTTAGAACACCATCTATTGTCAAATATAGTAAGGCTACCGGGCCCTTGTTCACTGTAAGATACATATTCCTCCATAATTCTATTTTTAATTTTATTCCTAAAAATCGGGAATGGGTCAGTGTTTTTGCCATCTTTTTTAAGGCACCTTGCCACCCAGATACAGTGCTTAGCTGTGAAGAGTAAATAGTTAGCTAGGCTGATAGATTTCTCGTTAATTCGCTTGTGCAGATGGGAGAACCCGAAACATATATTAAAAGTCCCCAAAGGGTTTCCCCCAACATGCACAAGTTTGTTAAATATGGGACGAACCTTGACCCAAAACACAGTGGCGTTGGGACAAGAAGTAAAAGTGTGCAGAATGGTCTCGTCCGTGTTGCCACAGAGAGAACATTCTGCAGACTCAATTAATTGGCATTGGTTTAAGAATCTATTTGTTGTTAAGACCCTGTGAATTGATTTCCACTGTAAATCAGAAACCAAATTACACATATTGTGCGAGTGAGTCCCCGAAAACATCTGTTTGGCGGTTAAATTGTCATTATGAAAAACAGCCTTCCACCGTCTCAGACTGGCTACTGTGGCATTGCGGGTGGTATTCTTTAACATCAATAGATACAATCTACGGGTGTTGAACTTGC
>OFBM01000031.1_pt1 | contig 12353 bp, 9 predicted proteins | sample 1520581 | NCBI WGS metagenome assembly OFBM01 (sample SAMEA3696448, study PRJEB22514) | metagenome | biome: water; feature: marine; material: hydrothermal vent | place: Pacific Ocean | collected 2014-08-15 | depth 1539 m
GTAGGTAGTGGAAATCCTGAGTATGGTGAAAGTGTAACATTGACATATGTCGATTCTGGCCTATCTGGCGAATCACTTGTTAATGACGATAAAGCTGACATAGAAACTACATTTAGTATCTCCAACTTTGGTGCTATTGTCGAACTCGACAAGGCACTCTATAATTGGACTGATACTGTCTACATAACAATCACTGCACCTGATCACAACAACAACAGCGCTGCCGAAGAAACAATTGGTACATCATCACTTCCAATTCAGGTAACATCCCGAAATGGAAAGATGTGTACATCTTCAACAGACGCTACATACGCTATAGCAGCAGAAACAGGCCCTGATACAGGAGTATTTACAATGGAAGTAGCTTTGAATGGATATTCTCTAGCTGCTGCCCACAATACCCCAACACCAGCGACCACTTGTAGCGCAAGTTCCAGTACAGGCGGAACATTGCAAATGGCTGGACAGACTGACGGTGTATCCGTTTCATACGAGTACACTGACAGCGTAGTAGTTGTTGCATCAGCATCAGTTGCATTCAATATAGCAGAAGCAGGCTTTGACACAAGTAGTGCCTCAGCAGGCGGCTCAGCAGTATTGACAGTAACAGATGCAGATGAGAACACGAACAGCGGCATTATTGACACAATATCAGCAGCAGTATTCTCCGATTCAGATAATGGTGGTTTCACACTCACCTTGAACGAGACTGACGAAGACACAGGAGTATTCGAAGGAACGGTATTCTTTACCTCCACGGATGCAACTTCTGGTTCAAATCTTCGTGTCTCTGAAGGTGACACAGTAACCGCTGAATATGTTGACGAGACTCTACCAGAACCATACACGACATCTGATGACTTGACCATAGCTGGCACATTGACAATTGGCACTGCATTCCCACCACTTGAGAGAGCACCTGCTGCTAACGCACGAGTAGTCGACGCATTCGGCTCTTCGGTAGCGGAAGTATCAGTTGGTCAACAAGTGCAGATTGCAGCCGACGTGTCAAATGGACAGAGCGGTGATCAAGCATTCGCATACTTAGTACAGGTACAGGATGGAGACGGAGTAACGGTGTCATTAGCATGGATTACAGGATCTTTGACAGCAGGACAATCAATGAGTCCAGCATTGTCATGGACGCCTGGCGATTCCGGATCATACACTGCAACAGTGTTTGTCTGGGAGAGCGTAGATAATCCAACCGCGCTATCACCAACCACATCTGTAAGCATAGACGTAGTATAAGACTAGAAACTTTCTAACCCCCCCCTTTCTTTTTTTTTAAAATCAAAAACTAGCGGATGCTCAAATTAAAGAAAATTTGTTCAGAAACAATATCTATAAGGCTAAATTAACATAAACGTTGAAATTTCTAATTTTCATTATTCTCAGTATTCTAATTACAGTTAGTTCACCACAGGTGTTTGCGGAAGAACTGAAAGTGTACACGAACCAGCAGATATACTCTACGCAGCATCCGCTTTTGGTATATGGTACCGGGCCTGAAAACTCACCTCTGATTTTACGTTTGTTTGCGCCAGATGGAACCATTGCAGAGTTTGAGCAGATTATAACAAACCCTGACGGCTCGTTCAGCTATAAGATACTGGACTGGCCATCTTCCTCAACAAAATATCCATTTGGTACTTACACAGTTGAAGCAATAACAAATACTGGTGAAAGCCAAAAAATTGACATAAAGTTTGCATCATCTACAGAACTTGAACTGATACCCATAGAACGCAAAATCATTACACAAGTATTTGCACCAGAGATTGCAGCGACCGATCGATCTTTCCGTGTATTTGTACAGGTTACAAGTGATGGTCTTTTGGTGAGCGGTGATGCAAAGAAGGTACTGTCATCATCACACATACATTCTCCCGACGGAAAAGTGCAAAGCCTTGCAATGTCAATGGAGATGCTACATGAGGGGCTTTACTTTGTTGAATACACTCCTAGAATTGAAGGTACTTACATCTTCCATATGGTAGCATTTTCCCAAGGAACGCAGTCCCATGGCTCTGCCGCCACTCTTGTTCTGGGACAAGACTTGGGAGGAATATCTAAGCAGATCGTAATTCTTGATGAAGTGTTAACCACCGCATCGGATAATCTCAATGTGTTACAAACTGACATACATGGATTCGGTTCCACCCTTGAAGACGCTAGTACCACACTACGGGACAGCGTAACAACTATTGATGCTAGTGTAGCTTCTATGTCGTCAGCAGTGGATAATATAGAGGAGGCGTCATTACAGGTAAATTCGTTATTGTTTCCAATAATGGGTGCTATTGCAGTTATACTTGCCCTACAGATTTCAATAATTGCTAGAAGAAGATAGTTATAATAAACGATCAAGGAATTTTCAATCATGCCAAAACTGGCTCTTTTTTTGTCGGCATTTTTTTTACTGATTTTATTTCAGCAAAGCTCTTACGGCTTTATTGAGGGAGCTGAAGTTCCCATACTTTCAAATTTTGACATTGAAAGAACATCGGATATCATCTCAATAGATTTGCCTCACCAGGAAAACCCGGCAAAAAGATATCTGGTTTATGGTTCGGGCTCGCTAAACAGCGCATTTACTGATACAAAAAATATTGCATACGGAATTGACTCTGACAAGGGATTTTTCTCGGTTGGGATTTTAACCGAAAATGAGGCATCTAAACTAAAGTCAAAGGGATACTATGTAATTGAGGACTTTCCCTTAGATTTTCACTCCAAGTACGTTTCGACAAACGCAATTACTAAAATATCCCAATTAGGCAATATTGCAAACTCCGAACAGGTTCATAAACTCTATGATGTAACTGGCAAAGGAGTAACTGTCGCAGTAGTGGATACTGGAGTTGACTTTTCAAATCCTGACATCATGGAATCACTGGCACGAGACGACGATAACAATCCCATAATGCTTGATGCCGACGGACAGGGCTTGGTTCTTACAAATTCAACATTTGCTGCAAACATAAAGTATGGTAAGGTGTACAATTTCACAAAAACTGCCATACTGCAATTAAATGCAACCTCTCATGTGTACGAGTCAAGTGATGGTGTATTTTTGAACACAATGGCAAAAAATGGCACAATTTCTATTTACAATTCTTTTTCTCCGTATTATGGCAATAACCCTGTTGTCACTGGTCAGATAACAGGTGACATGAAAATTGGAACAAGCCAAAAAAACTTTATTCCATCCAAAAGCGGGATTTACCATCTGGGTGCAATTCTTGCTTCTCATGTTGGAAAACTTCAGGTTCTGGTTGTTTTAGTGACTGATCCAAATCAAGCAGGAGTATACGACACCATTACGCCTGACATGTCAACTTCTTGGATGGACTTTACGAAGAAAGAACAATCTAGACCGGATTATGACTTTGATTTTACTGACGAGACGCCGATTACCATTGGTAGCGGAAATGAATTCTTGGTTTATGATTCAGATGATGACGGAATCAATGATTATTCAGCAGGAACAGTAGGTGCAAGAGTAGTTGACATATACGGAGTTATTTCAGACAAAGCAGAAATTGATGATAAGATGGGTGCAGTTAACGGAACTTTGCTCCATGCAATGGATAAGAACGGCAATTACTTTGGGGTGATGAACGATTTTTACGGACATGGCACTGCCACTTCTGCGACCATTGCATCAAAGGGAAAAATGGAGTATAACATCTACAATGATACCAAAAAATATACAATACTGGGTATTGCCCCTGACGTCAGCATACTTCCGGTAAAGTCGTTGTGGTTTGGCGATGTATTTTATGGATGGATGTGGACTGCCGGGTTTGAAAACGAGGAAAGCAAGTGGGTATACACAGGAGAGCCAAAAACAGATATTATTTCAAACAGCTGGGGTGTTAGCAATTTTCCAAGCCTAGAGTATGCTCCGGGTCTGGACATCTCATCACACATCCTTAACGCACTGGTCATACCACAATCACTTCATCAAAATTATACAGGTACAACAATAATATCAAGTGCTGGAAACTCGGGACATGGATATGGTACTATGGGCATGCCAGGCATCTCATCATTTGGTATCTCAGTTGGTGCGGTAACAAGTAACGATTTTGTTGGATATGGTCCATTCAAAGACCAGCCACGATTTGGTAACACAACTGACCATTCAGATCATGTTGTTGATTTTTCAGCCAGAGGTCCAGGAGTAATTGGTGACCCCAAGCCGGATTTAATGAGTATTGGGGCATATAGCTTCGTTCCATCAGCCATAACAAAATATTTGTCAGAAGAGGACGAGCCTAGGGAGCAATTTAGTGTTTTTGGCGGTACCAGCATGTCTGCGCCAATTGTTGCTGGTAGTGCGGCTCTCTTGGTTGAAAGTTTGAAAGAGAAATCAGTGAGCTATGATCCGTTTATGATTCGAAACCTACTGATGTCATCTGCAGACGATCTGCGCAACGATCCGTTTACACAGGGTGCAGGATTAGTAAATGCGCTAGATGCTGTAAGGATAGTGAATGGGCATGGCGGCAAATTTATGGTGCATAACGACGCAACATTTTCAAACATAAAAGAAGTGATTGACATTTCCTCATCATCATTTAATTCAGATTTATTTGGTATTGATGAATTTGGTCTTTCCGACAAGACATTCCCCATGACAAGTTGGTATGGTGGAAGATTGAATCCTGGGGAAGAATCTACCACTACTTATACAATTGAAAATCCAAACAACTATACAATTAATGTTAAAATCAAACCAGAAACTCTAAAGTTAATTGAGAATCTACAAATGAGCGGAGTCACTGAACCGCATCTGCAAGACCCAATTTTAAATGAACCAGAAACATATAGACCAAATTACATCAAACTAGGTGACATTCCAGCAGAGCATAGAATTTCTAATGAAACCAGTATAATCCATCCAGACTCTTCGCTCATGATACTGAACCTTCACTTTCCATTCGACACTTTCATGAATCAGACGGACACAACTTATGCCGACGACTTGAAAATTTCCTCTTTGTATGTTTATGATTGGGAAGACAAAAACACAGATGATGAAATTTCAAGCGACGAGTTATCGATGGTAAGCAGGGGCGGTTCTTGGGGAACAGTTCAGGAGATTCGCATATCCGACCCCTTAGAAAAATTTGAAAACGAACCAGTTATCGGAGTGTATCCTGTGCCAACGAAATATTCTTTCTGGAAAGGAAATACCAACCAAAACTCGACATCAATGGATTATACTCTTTCCACAAGTTACTATCAAAATGTTTTATGGGACGATATCACTGTATCAGGCGCATTGGTTGACGATGAACTTACAATTTTTGCTAATGACTTCACTGATGTACGTGCTACACTTTCAGTACCATCTGACAAACAGACGGGTGTTTATCAAGGATTTTTAAGTTTTGAAGGAAAATATCACAAAATTAATGCACCTGTTTCATATGGTGTACTAGAAACGGTTAAGAAAGATGCAAAGCAAACTGTGATTTCTGGTTCGGCAGGTGACGCCTTGTATGGGAATGGTTTCGTAAAGGGTGCCTTTGATATGACAAGCCGATACACGGCTGGTGACTGGAGGCAATATTATTTTGACATACAGGATAATACGATAAACTCTGCCACCATAGACTTTGAGTGGGAAAATGATAACACAAACTTTACTGTGTTTATGATTGACCCCCAGGGGAAAATTATCCAGACAAATTTTCCGCCGGGAGTATTTGGTGAGTTTATGGGCTGGCCAACCAGCGATTGGCTTGGTACATCCTCATTTAGTGGCGGCGGTACATTCTACCCTCTAAAAAACAAAGACAATACGTCCACTGTGCTATTTGCGCCAATTAACCAGACTGGAATACATACGCTACTTGTCCATTCCACACTATTTGACGGTACATCAATAACAGAACCCATCTCACTTGCTGCAAAGTTTACAACGATTGTGCCTGACGAAAAGTCCCCTGAAATAATATTCGAAGTTCCAGAACTCATAAACAAGACATTTGATATACTACCAGAGATAATTGAGAAAAATCCTGATTTTGCAAAGTATTATCTTGACGGGGAAGAACGGGAACAAGAACAGTTACCTTTAAGATTTGGAATGCTGCCTGACGGGAAGCATGACTTGAGAATACGTGCAAGCGACATAGTTGGCAATGACGCCGAAAAGACATTTTCATTTACCGTTGATAACACCCCCCCAGAAATCTTGGTGAAATCACCAATAAATGGGACAACTGTATCGCACTCGCTAAATATTGATATAAAAATAAAGGATGAAAATTTGGCTGAGGTTGGAGCTATTACCATTTTATTGCCTGATGGCGAATCCTTGGAGGACGTAACATCTCATTCATTTAATGTAACTAAAATTGATGACGGAGTATATGATCTGGAGATTATGGCTGTAGATCTTGCTGAAAACGAACAGACAAAGATGATATCATTTAATGTTGATCATACATTTGTTCAAGAGCCACCTGTTATTTCCAGAGAAAAGGAGCAAGTTTCTGAAAATAGCTTGTTAATTATAATTACTGCTATTATTGCTGCAGCCATTGTGATCCCAATTATTTTCAAGAAAATTAGAAAAACTTCTACAGAAAATAAAATTTTGAAAGAAGATTTATAACTATTCTGGCGATACGTGAGCTTGAATGTCTGAGCAGGAAAAAGGACCTGGCGGAATGTCCAGAAGAGATTTTCTCAAGCTTATGGGTGCTGCAGGAACATCTGTGGCTTTTGCACCTTTTGTTCCTTGGGGCAAATTTATGCCAAACCCATCATCTGTAACTCTTGTAAAAGTACCTGTAATATTGCCTGATGGTACGCAGGCGAATCTCAATACTTTTCCAGTAAATCATGCTGAAGTTATCACTTATCCAGAAACAGCGGATGAAGTTCTGAATGAGGAGGCTTTTAGAAAATGGCAGTTTATCCGACTTCCCGAAAAATTTGGAGGTGAAAGAAAAGATGTATCTTCATTTAGGGCATACAGTATGGTATGTCTTCATTTATGGTGTTTGTGGAAGTATTGGCCAGACGAAGGACGAATGAGAGGGGAGTGTCCATGTCATGGAAGTATGTATGATGTTAAGACAGGTACTGCTTTCATAGGACCTGCATCTGTGCAAGCTCCTCCTTCAAACACACTTGCTCAACTTGAATTTGAGGCTGATTCTGATGGATTTATGTTTATTTCTCCCCCAACATGGGGTGTAAACGACAATGGAGTTGTAGGATATGGCCGTTTCGCTTGAGAGACAGAACGGTTTACTCACGTTCATTTACTGGATTTGGAATGAGTTAGATCGAACCATCTTTACTGCAATAAAGTTTTCATTTCCATCACGGTTTGTAAGTCCATTTGGATTTTTGGGAATGCTCACATTCATCATGTTCATTACTCTGGGCGTAACGGGCGCATTACTAATGTTCTATTACGAACCAATCATGACAAGGTCATGGGACAGCGTTGCGTTCATCAACAACGACGTGCCGTTTGGATTTCATATTAGAAATCTCCATTATCATGGCTCAAACGCAATGGTAATGTTGGCCATTCTTCACATGTATTATCAGTACTTTAGTGGTAGATACAAAATAAGAAATGAAGTTTTGTGGGTAACAGGTGTCATACTTGGCACTGTAACAATTCTTGAAGCCTTTACTGGATATGATATAATCTTCAGTGAAAGAGCAGAGCTTGCAATCAGCATTGCAGCATCGCTTACCAACTCGATACCTATAGCTGGGCCCATGATTCGTGAACTGGCGTTTGGTGCTGGCTTCCATGACTTTGTACTTCGGTTCTATGCACAACATGTTTTCATTTTGCCCATCGTCATGCTCGGATTGATGGCTGTTCATTTCCCACGGTTCTTGGTGTTTGATGTACCAATGGTTATGGCAATATGTGGTGCAATGTGTCTGGCTGGCGGTGTCTTCCCTGTTGACTTGGGTTTCAAGTTTGAACCAACTGTGCCTCCTGGAATTACTGTTCCGGAATGGTATCTAACAGGACTTTATGCATTTTTGAGGACACAGTATGACAAGTTTCTTACTGGAGTGCTGTGGCCAGCACTGTTCATAGGAATATTATTACTTACGCCATTTTTGGACCGATACAAAAAGTTCTCATGGAAAGACCGTCCTTGGATTACTGCATTTGGTATTACAGGAATTGCCCAGATATTGGTAACCACATACTGGGGATTTTACATTCCGCCAGACACCACAATCCCACTAGTTGAAAGGCTGGTAATTGATCCGATTAACTTGTATCTTGTTATGATACTGCTTGTGCCACTCAGCTTTGGATTCACACTAATGATGATTCATCTTGCAAAGGATGCGGAAAGGAAGGCAAAGCTTGCCAAGGCAAATGGACCAAAGAAAGTATCAGGAATAAATCTATCAATAAAATGGACAAACTGGATGCTTGTTGCCTTGCTTGCCTTCCAAGTCTTCCTTAACATAGCTGCGTATAACGCGTTCTTGTCTGGCATGAACAACGTTAACTTGTGGATCACTGGCGTCATATTGATTACATTTGCTGGATTCTTCCATCTTTACCGATATGCTATGGCTCAATCAAAAAACATACCAAAACCTCCAAAGTTTCCTACTACGAAGCAGATAGAAACTTCACAAGAATCATTGCCACAAACGGATGTATTACCAAAAACGTCTGAGGAAAAACCATGAGTACAGTTTCAGGTAGTCAGTATGGAGTAGGTCTGATTACGCTTTTGGTTGCAGCATCAATAGGAATTGGTTACTACCAAATGTTTTACCTACCAGAGATGCTTGCAACACCAGATGTTGATGAGCATGTTTTACATCCTGTCAAATCCACTATCATTGAGATGATTTTAGGATCTTCAAATGCTGACCAGCAGGACAATTATGTACCAAAACTGGTCAACTTGCAATTGAGCATTGACAATCATGTCATATGGGACAATGTAGATGAGACTGCCCACACGGTCACACCCGACCATCGCTATACTGATGGCTATAGTGGTGACTTTGGTTCTACAGGTGTCGTTAAACCGGGAGAAACATATGAATTCCTATTTACAGAAGCACCGCCAAACATACCAGTAACCATTGCATACCATTGTGATCCACATCCTTGGATGACTGGAACGGTTGTAGTATCACAGGCTAGATTTTAGGCTGAAAACTTTGCAAACAGCTGATCACTTTCTACTTCCTTATGTTGTTCTATAATTGAAGCACGAAACTTTACGTCATGCGACTGTTCTGGTTCAAATTCAATTACTGCAGTAAACTGTGCTTTATTATCTGGCATTACATCTCTACTAATGAAGAGTCGTGAAACATTATCGGAAATTTTTTCATCATTATATGACTTGTAAACTATTAGTTTGTTTGAATCCATGATCAAAGTGTTAATAACAATACCATCATACGCACCAGGATAGTTTACGGTTACATGTCCCTTAATTTCAGAGTTAGGTTTTATGTTTAGATTGTCTAATACAAGTTTGATGTATTTCATTGTTGTTGAATAATTTAGTTGGAATAAATAATTTTGTTAAGATAATAATGGGCCCAAAGGGCTTCGATCCCTTGACCATTGGATTAGAAGTCCAACACTCTATCCAAGCTGAGCTATGAGCCCAAGAATCAAAAAATTTTTTACTTTATTAAGGGTTTTATAGCCACTTTTTTTTGTTCAAATCCCTTTCCATTTTATAGAGAAATTGTTGAGAATAGCCAGCATACTTTCCAAAATGATTCAAAACATCCTGATGGATATTTTCATATTCTCTTTTTGATACAGTTTTTTTATCCATACGAAAGTTCTCGGAATAATATTTTTGTAGAATTTTTACTATCCATGTATCTAAAGGAAATGCTCCAAGTTTTTCAAGAGAAAACAACATAACACAATCCGCCACCTTGTCTCCAATTCCAGGTAGTTTTAAAAGCAATTCCTTGCATTTTCCATATTCGGCTTTTTTTAACTCATCAAAATCAATCTCTCTTGAAGCAATGAGGCGAGATGTGTCTAAAACATATTTTGATCTATATCCCAGTTTACATTCTTGGAGATCTTGCAATGTAGCATTTGCAAGCATTTTGGGTGTAGGAAATAGAAAAAACTCTCTTTTTTGGAACCTAACTTTAGTACCAAATTTTATACATAATTTTTGGAGTCGCATTCTGATATTTGGTATATTTGAATTTGCTGAAACAATAAACGAAATACAGCATTGAAAAGGATCTTGTCTTGTAACACGTAGTCCTGGATAGTACTTACTTGCCTTTTTTACAATTTTATCCTTTGTAATGTTTTTTAGTATTTTTCCATAGTTATCATCTTCTCGGAAAAAATTTTTTGGCTTTTTTGAAAATGTTGTAATTTCAAATGGTTTCTGCTTTGCCATAATTACATCATGACCATCAATTACAAACCATTCATTTCCATAATTTTCCCACAAGAAAATCTGACCGCTGTTGATAGTTTCGTGTATGTTGATATCGGTATGAAGATCAGGCATATTACACGGCTATCTCTTCGCCAAGTTTTGGTGCATACGCATCAAGACCAAACTTTTCTTGAATCTCTTCTGCAAATTTTGTGCAAGAATTTTCATCGCCATGTACAGTTAAGACTTTAGGATCTCCTTTGATGTTTTTTATCATATCAAAGAGTGCAGTCCTATCTCCATGACCGGAAAATTGAAATTGTCTTACAGTGGCTTTTACCTTCATATCTTTCCCGCGAGTAGAAATCTTCCCTGTCTCTAACATTTTTTTTCCTGGTGTACCTTCTGCTTGATATGAAACCATCGCAACTCCATTCTTATCATTAGAGGCAATCTCTTGCATGTAAAATACAGCGTTTCCACCTACCAGCATGCCAGCAGGAGAAATTACAACGCAAGGTTCTGAAATTGCCTTTTTTCTATCGCCATGATCTCTTATCAAAAAGGCATCATTGATTGCATCGGCAAATATGTTTACGTCTTTTAGATATTCAGGATAGCGAAACATGATATCGTTTACCTTTAATGCCATACCATCCATAACCACCGGATATTTGAAATTTGCATTCTTCAACACGCACGCAATCTCTTGCGATCTTTCAACAGAAAATGAAGGAACGAATAATATTCCTTTTCTGTCCATAACTTCATTTGCAAATTCAATTAAACCGTTTTCTGATTCCTTTCGTGGCATTTGATCGGTTTGCGAATAGGTACTTTCTGTGATCAAGATGTCTATATCTCCTATGTCAAAGTCTGCTTTGGGTAACATCCTTGAACCGTTGGGATTAATGTCTCCCGTGTAAAATAGTCGTTTGTCATTAGCTTCTACAAGTACTGTGCTACCGCCTATTACATGACCAGAAGATCGTAATTCGAATGTGGCATTTCCAACCTTTACAGGTTCCTTAAATCTAATCTCCTTGGAGTTTCTGAGCATGCTGTTAACATGACCATTATGAAATGAGTGCTTGTTTTTTTCAATCTTCAGCATATCTTCAATCAGTAGCATACTTAGATCAAGGGTTGGGGATGTACAGTAGACGCTAGTATTACCCCCATTAAACAAAGATGGAACACATCCAGAGTGATCCAAATGAGCATGAGTGATTACTGCAGCATCTACATCTTTTGGTTTAACATGGAGTGGATATAGAGGAGGATCATTACGTTTTTTACTAAACATAACACCATAATCTAAAAGTAAATTTGTACCATCACAATTTACAAGAAACCCAGATCTACCAACTTCACCAGCTGCACCCAAAACTTTTATCTTCACGCCCAAAATTCTGAGTCTGCACCTTAAAGTCTTCTTAACATATTTGATTAAATTACGATCTGGAAAATCAGCCCAACCTTTAATTAGTGCTAGCTAAGATCAGATCAAACATGGGAAGAACTTATGCAGAATGGGAAGCCACACAAGATAAAGCACTTGTAGCAAAGGTTCGCGCAGGTGATGAGGCTAACAAACCACTATTAAACCAGGTTAACTGGATTTGGGTGAAAAATCTGATGGATAAAAAAGCAGATCTAAATCCAACCTCAGCCGAGTTATTGGACTGGGTAACCTCTGGTCAAATAGAAGCAATGCGAAAATAAACGTGAAATTCACGTATTCTTTTTGTTTTTTTATTTAATGGTAGTTTGTGTTTAACCGATCAAATTCTAACATAACCGTGTTATGATTTTCGATGATGGTTTAAATAGCAAAAATGAAGTTTTAATATGAATAAGAAATGCCAATAGCAATTTTACCAGACGTAGATGAGCAGAGATGTATTGGATGTGCACTATGTGTAGAAATCTGTACAACTCTTGGCCCAG
>OFBM01000032.1_pt1 | contig 12183 bp, 15 predicted proteins | sample 1520581 | NCBI WGS metagenome assembly OFBM01 (sample SAMEA3696448, study PRJEB22514) | metagenome | biome: water; feature: marine; material: hydrothermal vent | place: Pacific Ocean | collected 2014-08-15 | depth 1539 m
TATATGAAATTATTTCTTGATTTTGAACTATGTGAAGAATGTAATTCATTCATAGCAGATCTCACACGTGAGGATTCATTGCTATTAGATGACGTTGCAAGAAATGAAATTTCTACCAAGTTTATGCGACACCTTACATACAACCATCCAGAAGTAATACAAGCTATAATTAAAGAAGTCAAAATTCAAAAACGAAAGCCTGAATTTGATTTATACAAATAATTTTTACTAAATTATATTATAGTGTATTAAAAAATAATCATATTGTTGATTGACAAAAGAATGATTATTGTTGGTATAGTTATGATTGTTGCCGGTATTGCTATTTTATTATATCTTACAGAAATTACGCCAATCGGTAAAACTGGTATGACTGAAGACGAAAAATTAAATCTACTACTTGCAGAACGAGAAAATTCTGATTATCGCACACTATCTGGAATATTAATTGGATTTGGATTTTTATTGGTGTTAATCAGTTTTGGTGCAAGGCGAAAACGTAAAGGTAGTGCTAAAAAGATTGAAAAAAAACCGTCGCAATAAAATCAAAATGTTCGAATAATATTAAAAAATGTGTCACGTTGTGCTGGCTTCCTTTTTATTTCTTTGACTAGATTTACAAGATCTAATAGTGATGAATTGGTAGATTTTCCTGCAGCACGGTATACTTCTTCAGAAAATGCTGTACCTACAAGATCATTCCCGCCATGAGATAATGCAACCTGTGCAAGTTTTTTCCCATCTGCAACCCAATAAACAGAAATGTTGTTCAAAAAACCAGACAGCATTAATCGTGATAATGCAATTACCTTCAAATCATAAATTGATGAGCATTCCTGAGTTAGCATATTCTTTTGTTCAAGTTCAGTATTTTCCAAACTAAATTTAAGCGGGATTAATGTTAAAAATCCGCCAGTTTTTTTCTGTAAATTTCTAATCTTTAGTAAGTGATCAACAATATGTTCCGGCCTCTCAATGTGTCCATATAGCATTGTAGCATTACTTTTAATTCCAAGATTATGAGCCTGTTCCATAGTATCTAACCATTCATCGCCACTACATTTTCCACGTGCAATTTTTCCCCTGATTTCCGGATGAAATAATTCTGCACCACCGCCAGGTAAAGAATCAAGTCCAGAATCCTTTAATCTAGATAATACCTCTTTTACAGAATTTTTTGTTAATTTAGCAAAGAAAAAAATTTCTGCTGCAGTAAATGCTTTGATTTTTAATTCAGGATGATTTTTTTTGATGATCTTCATCATGGATTCATAATAATCCAGTGAAAGTTTTGGATGAAATCCGCCAACAATGTGCATTTCAGTAGCACCCATCATCTTTGCAGCTGATACCCTGCCCTCAATTTGTTCTGGCGTTAGAGTGTAAGCATCATTATCATTTTCCTTTCTATAAAATGCACATATTTGACAGCTGGCAGCACAAACATTAGTATAATTCAGATATGATGACGCAGTAAAAGTGACTTTGTCGCCAACAAGTTTTTTGCGTGTTGCATCAGCAACAGCTCCAATCATATAATGATCGTCAGATTTCATTAATTCTATTCCATCTTGTGCATTTAGATCCTCACCTGCAATAGCACGTTCTAATACCTTAGATTCTCCAATTAGTTTTTCCAGCATATTTTGCATCAATCATATCTAAATAAATAGATAAGTAGTGGGTAACCGAAAGCATGCCAGTTTGGTTCTCCCATTAATTGATGAAAATAAACCGAAATGCTACCTATGCCATGAACAATTTGAAAACATGGATGAATTAAAAAAGCATCAAGAATTGAGACATAAAGAATTTTTTGCTAAATTTGAAAAAGACACTACTTCGTAATACCTTTTGCAGTAGCAAGACTAATTTCTGCCAATTCACATTCATTATCAATTGACAACGCTTTTTTGAAATATTTTATTGCCAATCGAATATTTCCAGTCTCTCCAATACAAAGTCCTTTGTACGCAAGAACAATAGGATTGTTTTTGTCAATGTTTAGTACAATATTATAACAAGAAAGTGCTTCAGAGTATTTTTCTAATGTATGTAGAACTGAACCTTTGTTAATTAATGCATTCATGTTTTTTGGTTGAAGATTTAAGGCTCTATCATACATTGCTAATGCTTGGTTATAACGTTCTAAATTTTGTAATGTAACTCCATAATCAATAATAACTCCAATACTATCAGGTTCAACTTGTAAAATATTTTCATAATATTTTAGTGCCTGTATATATTTTTCATCCTCACATAATTTAGAAGCAATCTCTAACATTTTTGATAGTTCATGATTCAATGTTTGTTACTAGTGTATTGAGATAATAAATTCTAACTTTAGTTCATAGTTGACAAAAGCTTCAGAAGATATAAACCAAGCCAAAATTTGATAGATTTGATAGTGTTTATGCCACTTGAATCTCTTATTGAATTTATAACGACATTAATGACAGATTATCTATATGCGGGAGTATTTCTTGCTGCATTAATTGAAACAATAATTCCGCCAATACCAACAATGGCTGTATTTCCAACTGCAGGATTTATTGCGTCACAGAACGGTCTTGAGCTACCTGAATTATTTTTGTTAGGAATTGTAGGAGGACTTGGTGCGTCTATTGGTTCAACTGTAATTTATTTAATCGCTTTAAAATTAGGTAGAACTGTATTGTTAAAATATCTAAAATATGTGAAAGTTTCTGAAAAAAAATTATCGAGAGTAGAATCTTGGTTTCAAAAATATGGAGACAAAGCAGTTTTGTTTGGAAGAATGGTTCCAGTCTTCAGAGAAATGATTTCCGTACCAGCGGGATTGCTTAAAATGAAATTTCCAAAATTTCTTGCATATACAATTTTAGGTTCTTGTGGATGGAGTATTACGTTGATTTTCATTGGATATTATTTTGGAATCGCATCACTTGAATTTTTGTAATTTTATCATGATGCATTTTTATCACGAGGATCAATTTCTAGCGATTTGTTAAAGCATTCTATCGCTTCATTGTATCGTCCAAGGCTTCTTAACGCAATTCCCTTTAAGTTCCATAAATCTGGATCATTTCGGTTAAGCAATATAGCTTTTTGAAATAAATTTAATGCGTCATCATACTGTCCGTCTTCTAATTGTTTTTTTCCCATCTTAATCAATTCATCAATCGAATCCAAATTTCATTCCGAATTGAATGGTGTTAATTGTCTATTTAACAAATTTCCCACACTGACAATCAATGATAGTGCATGTATTCTGATTTTTTATATGATCGTAAGACAGATGACCACATCTGCTATCTTTACAAACATAACGTTCAAGTTCTCGTGTAATTACGCTCTGCGCAATTTTATTAGCATCCGCTTTTGAGACTCCCTTTTTATCTATATAGTAATGAACGATATGATTGTAAAGGCGTTCTGCATTGAAAGTCTTTTCTAAACTCACATAATACAATGTGCGAAAATATACTTAAATTTTAACAAAAATTTCTTGTTTTTGTACAAATATCACTATTTTTTGGAAAAATGTTGGTCATACATCTTTCTACGTTTTGTATTTGAGAGAACTTCATATGCCATGTTTATTTGAGTCATTTTCTTCTCAGCGTCATCACTTTGCTTCCTATCTGGATGCCATTTTTTTGCAAGACTCCTAAACTGGCTTTTTATCTCATTCTGGCTGGCTGTTTTTTGTATTTGTAAAATTGCATAATAATCAGGAATATTCTTGCTTAGTAGTGATTTTCTAAAATCTTCATCACTAAGTTTGTTTTTTCCTTTACGTTCAAAACTAATTTCATCACTCATCCACTCGGAGTGATATTTTTCATAGTCTCGATTCTTTTTTGATTCCCACTCACCAGTATCATATTCATTTTTTTTTCTGAATATTGAACCCCGTGCAAGAAAAATTAACACACTGATGATTATAGCAGCTGCAATAGCAAATACAATCATTTGTTCAGATTCTGTTAAACTTTCTATTGCACCGTCTACTTTCATTGGGTTAACGTTATGCCCAGAATCATAGAAGAACTGTTTTATAATTTCTGATTCATTGTATGACACAGATATGTCATAATGCCCACTTCGACCTAGATCATAATCACCAATTACAATATCATATGTAAAATCTCCAGCTGGTATCATGATATCTTCATTTAGTATAACTATTTCATCGGGATCAGTAATCATTACTTGTAGTGTGGTCTCAGTTGAAACATTACCAAAGATCACAATTTTATCAGTGTCTGTGAATATGGGAAGATCCACTGAAATGTTTACAGAGTCACCAAACACATTTGCTGGTATCAACAAGATCAAAATGATGGAAAAATATGGAATTGCTCTGTATTTCATGGATATTTCAGTTAGTTAGTTAGGTTTTATTTGATTATTTGCTAATTGATCTCTTTATTGGTGCCAAAATTGGTTAATTCTATGTTAATCACAGTCACAATTATGTTAAATCTCATTAACAAAGTCGTGCTAATACTTCTGTTTACCTACTCATCACATGACAACAGGTTATTGTGTGAAGTGCAGAACGAAAAGAGAGATTCAGGGTGCAACTGCTGTAACTCTCAAAAATGGCAAGCCTGCAACAAAGGGTACTTGTCCAGAGTGTAGCACAAAGATGTTCCGAATAGGTAAGAGTAATTAGGAACATTCATCACTTTTTTAATTGTAAGTATAGTAGTCTTATTTAGAGTGAATCTTATCATGAATCTGCGCAAGAATTAATTTTGCTTTTTCTTTGTTTTCATATGCATCATGACTTTCATCCATTATGGCATCTATCTCATAACTTTTATCAACTAAAATATTAGCAACGTGCTCATCAAGTGTTCTCTTACCAATCAGATAGTAAGCAAAAACAGTATTCTTTTGTCCAATTCTATGTAATCTGTCTTCGGCTTGACGATGTATTGCAGGACTCCAATCCAATTCAGCAAATATAACATACTTTGCACGTGTTAGATTTATTCCAAGATTGCCAGCACGCAGTCCAACAATAATCAACTTCGTGTCTCCATTTTGGAAATTATCAATATTTTCCTGTCGTATTTTATCAGTTTGACCACCAATAATTGCTGCAGGATTGAATTCCTGTAAACTTTCATGTAATAATTTATGAATGGATTTATGATGACAGAAAACAACAACACTTTCCTCAATTTCCATTATATTTTTCACAAAATCAATCACATGGTGAAGTTTTGCCACACCAGCGGCTTGTCTCTCACTTTGAATTGCTCTCTGATATGAAGCGACCTTGCTAAATTCAGTTTCTGCGCTTTTTTGCTCTTCTTCAAGTTTGCTCCAAATTTTATTTAATTCATTTTTATAGTAAGTTTCATCAGCATCAATTGTTTCCTTGTATCTGACTTTATCCTTTAATTCTTTTAATACATCTGATTTTTTTCTGCGAAGCATAACATCTCTTTGTAGTACATGACGTAAACCATCACGCTTGCTAGGAACAACAATTGCCCTACCCCTTTCATCCTGATAACAGAAATATTCACAAAATTCTTTGAAATTACCTAGCAATCCTGGTTTTAAGATATCTACTATTGGCCATATTTCAGAACCGTGATTATAAATTGGTGTACCTGAAAGACCAACTCTATATTTGATTGATTTCATTCCTGCCAGTTTTTTAATTGCTCTATACTTTTTGGTTGTTTTAGAACGAAGATGTTGTACTTCATCACATACAAGTGTCCGAATTTTTAATTTTGACAGATCAATTTGGCGTTTATAAAGTAACTCGTAATTGATAAGATAGAAATCATAATCAGAAATTTCTTTTTGTTTGCCTGAACGTATACTTGTTATGGTTGGCACACCATCCTCAACAATACGACCATTTCTACTCTTTTTTTTCATGAATCTTTCTATTTCACGCTGCCAATTAGTTAGTGTAACAAGCGGAGCTACTACAAGAACCGGTGATGATTGTTTTTCTGATGCGATATATGCTAACGTTTGTACAGTTTTACCAAGACCCATATCATCAGCAAGTAATGCATTACCCGAAGATTTCAAAAGAAAATCTAGACCCATTTTCTGAAAGTTTAACAGTTTTCCACGAAATTGTTTTTTTGGTATAGCTTTTGAAAGTTTTTCAATTTTTGTTTTAGTTGGTTTTTTAATAATTTTTGCACGTGCTTTTCGTTGCCAAACAGATTTTGATAATATTTCCAATGGATATCTTTCCAAAATAAGTCTGATTTGTTTAACATTCTTTTCATTATCAGGAATAATAACCTCGTTAGGACCACTACCATACCATAACTCCGGTATGAGCTTTGAAACCATCATTACAGCTCTAACACCAGTAATTTTCCAGGTCCATGATCCCGAATACTTGTCAATTGCATATTCAAGTGTTCCAAATGTTTTCATTGTTCTTTCGTGATTCTCGAAAATTGTTTTGGTACCTTATGAATCTTGATTATTTCAAAATAGTGATATATGGGTAAAATGATTTGGTATTGCTACATAGGTTTTCTTGTATTAATCATGTTTATGCTGAGTATTATGACAATCGCAATTGCAAAGACTGGTTTTGTGATCGTTTAAACAATCAATACACTCAAAATGTTTGTGGTTTTCACAATTAGCGCATATCATGAATATAATTTAGATATTAGCCTTTGAAAAGTTTTTGCTAGAAGTTATAAGGTAAATTTTCTTAACTTACCCATTGAGTCTGAAAAGATACATCGCTACTAGATGTATTACTATGTTTGGCGTTCTGATGATAACTCTGCTATTAACAATAGCATTAGTTGGATCCAATATGGACATTATTTTAAAACAAGGTATAGTCTACCAGGTAAGAGCAGAAATTACAGAAAATCCTGCTATAGCTGAAAGCTTTGCAACTGTTGAAGAATTTGATAAGTTTGTGCAGGAGCGAATTGATCAGAGAATTAAAACGCTTGGACTAGATAATCCGTGGTATTCTCCTCAGAAAATTGGATTTACTATGTATAAGATATTAATTCTAGATTTTGGAAATGCAACGTTTCTTACAAGTGATTCTGGATCTTCCAATGTTGGCGATATACTATTAGAAAAGATTCCAAGAACTGTTTTACTCTTCACTACAGCAACCATAATCATTTCCATAATTGGGATATTTTTGGGTGCATTAGCAGGAAGCAAGGTAGGTTCAGTTATTGATAGAATAACTTCGATGTTTGCAGTAGTTAGTAGTAGTTTTCCAGTTTGGTGGATAGGAATGCTTATGATCTTTCTATTTGCATTTGTATATCATATTTTCCCCGCAAGGGCAACACCATCAATACTTCCAACAGAACCTGGCTACATTATTGCATTGCTTTACCATATGGCATTACCACTGATCACAATTGTAATGATTGGATTTGGTGCATGGGCATATCTTGTACGCAATTTTATGGTAGGAACACTACAGGAAGATTTTATCACTGCAAAAAAGGCTATCGGCATTGATAAAAAAAAGATTATCTATAAACATGCTTTAAAAAATGCTGCACCGCCAATTGTTACAATTCTGGCATTAAGTCTTTCAGGTTCACTCGGTGGTGCAATAATTACAGAAGCAGTGTTTGATTGGCCAGGAATGGGACGGCTTTATTTTGAGGCTATCAGTGTCATGGACTTGCCAATCATAATTGGTGCTACATATGTGCTTACGGTGTTATTTTTGATCAGTATCCTTGTTGCAGATTTACTTTATGGTTATTTTGATCCGAGGGTGAAAACAGAATGAGTAGTGTAAGTTCATCGGAAATAAAACGAGAGTTTGTTAAGAGTAAAATCGGTCTTATTGGTATTGGAATTTTGGCAAGCCTTATCATATTATCGATGATAGCCATTATCACAATTCCTATAGACACATTCAAGCAATGGAATAATCCGGGTAGCTGGATTTCATATCCAAAGACAGCAGTACCAGCATGGGTAAACTATTTCACTACAGAAAAAATCCCAGAGCATCTTATAATGGATAAGCCAACAGCAATAACTAAAGATGATATTATATCATTAGCATCGCATCAATTCGGTATACAATATCACTATGATGATTTTCCAAGTGATTTTATTTACGAGTTTAATGTTGAGTATTCAGGATCACAACTGTTACAAATTTCTGTAATTAGACCAGATCAGTCACAAATACTTCTTTTGTCTAGATCATTACCACACTCAGATACAAAAATTGTACACCATGAACGAATTTTTTCAACTGATAACAGTATTAAAAAAAATATTCAAATTCATTTTTCTGAAATGGAATTCTATAATCAAAACATATCAAGCGAAGATATGATTTTTGCAGACAGAGATGGAAAAGTGTTGAAGGGAGATTATATATTTTTAGTAAATATCTATGGTATTGATAAAAAAGTAAGTATTATTGATTCCAAATTAATTCTTGGTGGAAAAGCATATGGAATGATGGGAACGGATGAGTTACGAAGAGATCTTGCGGTCGGTCTTTTATGGGGAACCCCACTTGCTTTGTTTATTGGTATTTCTGTGGCTATTGGTTCTGTAACAGCTGGTTTAATTTATGGTGTATATTCTGGCTTTAAGGGAAAAAAAACAGACGAAGCTATGATGAGGTTTAACGACGTTATCTATGCACTTCCAGCACTACCTTTTTTGATAATTCTTGCCGTGACTATTAGTAATAGTATATTTTTGCTAGTAGGATTCCTGATGATCTTTGGTTGGGTTGGTGTTGCAAAGGTTTCACGCAGTATGGCACTTCAAATCAAAACTAGACAATATGTAGAGGCATCACAAATGATGGGACAAAAAAACTCAAAAATAGTTTTTAAACATATTATTCCACAATTACTACCTTATGCTTTTGCCAGTATTGCAATTTCAGTCCCTGCTGCGATTACAACAGAAGCTGGAATAAGTTTTTTGGGTCTTGGTGATCCAACATTTCCCACGTGGGGGCAAATACTGCATGATGCAAATACATATGGTGCTGCAGCAAGAGGATTATGGTGGTGGATTGCTCCACCAGGAATAATGATTGCGATTACAGGTCTTGCGTTTGTTTTCATTGGTAATGCATTAGATGCAATTGTAAATCCAAAATTAAGAAAATAAATTTGATTTTAATTGCTTATTCTGAAGTACGTTATCTGATTAGAATTTGAATTCCCTGATAATATTCATGGCAACGTCATTTAGTTTAATGGTGTAAACTGCACTATTTTCATCGTTTGATTCTGAAAGTTTCTCACCAAATTCTGTCTTATCATGTCCTCGCTCAAAATTTCCACCGGATTCCTTAATGCATAATGGAAATTTTTTCATGGTCAAGCTTGTTTTTAGTAAATAAGCAATGAATTTTCTGTATATTTCTGTACTATTCCAATCAGTGTCCTGTTCTTGACACATAGCAATCCAGATATCTACTGTGTTCTGATAAACTACCTTTTTTCGGATATTATCCAATGCAAGATTTGACATTTAACCACGTATACCTAAAAATCAGCACGTTTCATTTTAGAGCCGCAGCGAGGACAATCTCCACCCTTGAATCGGTGGTTACAAGTTAAGCAGGCATATCTTACACCAGTACCTTGACCTTGACCAAATAGTCCTCCAAAACTAAATCCTGATCCTGTTCCACTAGAACCTCTCATTCTTGACATCATTCTCTTTCTCAAAATTAGTGGAAAGACGATAAAGATTGCTAGTGCTGCACCCAAACCATACGGAAATGGTAGAACCAATTGCAATCCAATACTTACAGCCAAAGATGCGAACAAAAATACCAGATAGCCCTTGTAATTTATCATAATGAAAAAAATTAGTAAAAAAACTTTATAAAGGTTTGTCAGAATTTTTGCGTTCTTATTCCACAATCTATTAATGTTAAACAACCACAAATGGAATTTCTTTTCCATCACTATCCCAAGCAAATATGTCATCGTCCTCATAAGGTGACTTTACAATCATTGACACAAGACCAAAAAAATTATTCAAATCAGTTAGAGATGGTTCAGCTGAACCAACAGGATGAGAATGAACGATGCCAACATAACTAGGATCCAGTGGTAATGGATTGTGAGGAAATCCAGCAAAGTCTGCTCCTGTTTCAGAAAATGGTGGTACTACTAACCCATCTATGAATACATCACCACGTTTTGCTTTTCCGCGTAAAATCAAGATACCTTCGTTTGGATGATTCATCTTACAAAAAGACAAGATGCCATCTCTTGTATCCTTAGTCAATGATATCTTACGCTCAAATTTTTTCTTTTTTAATTGCAAACCATTACTCCGTTCTTATAACATATTGTACAGCTGAAATTTCATTTAAAATAGATTCTGCAGATTTAACAAATTTGGGAATGATTTCGGTTGTATCTTTCAACTCTTTCTCTATCGATCTAATTTTTGATTCCAAAGATGATTTATCATTTTTATGCATACTAAGAACAGATTCTTTTTGTTTCAGCTGACCATTGTTAAATCCCAACAATTTACTTTCAATATCACTTTTAGATCGATTAAAAACAGAAATTTTTTCAATGAATCCAGGAATGAGTGAAAGTGTCTCATCAATTTGTAATAACGATTTATCAGTATCCTTAACAGATACTGAGCCTGATTGTATTCCCTTGCGTGTAGATTCTAATATTTGTATAATGTCTTGTTTGTTAGAATCAACCAATACATCATATGGATTTGTAATTAAATCTGCTAATAATTTTTTTAGTGGCTTATCAAGTGAGGAAACATAAACATACTTGTTTAGCGGTCTTGAAATCTTAGTAAGCTGTAATTCGATCTCATTCCTAATTTTATTTTTTCCAGAAGATAAAGAATCTAGCTTTTCATTAGTTTGTAGAAATTCTATGTATTCACTGCTGTTTTTAATATTCTCAATCTCTTTTTCATCACTATCAATTGTAGCAATTAGATCATCGATGGTTTTCATAGTCAGTTTTTCCTGTTCGCCTAAATCAATAATTGATTTTTTTGATTGCTCAATCTTATTCATAGTATTCAAAATTTGTTCAATTTTAGTTTCTAATTCGGAGTAATTCGTAATTATGGTAGTAGTTTCATCATTCCCATCTGTCATTACCTTAAGATCATCTTTTAACTTGCCAGCATATTTCTTTGCAAATATATGAATAACACTAGATTGTCTTCCTAACGAGTCCCCAATTTTCTTTAGCATTCTGCCAGCAATTGCATTAAAATTTTTCACATCATCATAGGAATTTATTTCTGATAGTTGAACAATTGATTCCCTCTTGATAATTGATATAACCTCTTTTTTTCCACGCTCAACTAATCTTTTTAAGTGAATATCTATATCGTCTACATTTAGTGTATCACGTTCTAGATCAATAGCAATATGTAGAATTGTTTCGCAACTTGATTTAATTTTATTTTTAAATGTTTTAGTCTCAGCAATTATTGTTTTTGTTCGAATTGAACGTATCTCATCAACAACATTTGGCACATCAGAAAGCAAAATTTGTTTTTTTTGAGGAGCTATTTCAGTCTCCTGTTTTTTTGGTTTTTTCTTGCCCCATCCAAATACCATGATTAAATCTAAAATTACAATTTTAAATATGTTCAAGTATCCACACTAGAAAATTTGGAATGGAATAGCCTAAAATATTCAATATACATATTTAGACTGTGAGTGATACACGTTTTATCATATTAGGTGTTGGAATAATTTTTGCAGGAATTATTATTCTATCAGTTTTTGGTGCTCAGTTTGATGAGATCACTATGCAAGAAGAATTCCATGTATGTTATGAATATCATGCTGATATGCCACCAACAGAGATTGATTGTGACATTGCATCTCAAAATAAGATAATTATTTTTGCAATTGTTGCATTACTGATTGCATGTGGAATTGCTTCGTTAGTAAAAGGAATAAGAGGTGGATGGGATCAAGATGTAAAACCGGAAGACATGGTAGGACCAAGTAATTCTTTTGATACACATGATGGACCAAACGATTCTGATCAAAATGACACAAAGTAAAATTATATTTTACAATGTTTTTGGTGAGTTAAATGAATGATACATTTTTTACAGAATTCATAATATTGGCTGGGATAATTGGTGCAATACTTGCATTTTTGATAATAAAACGTTGGCGTGACGAATAAAATTTTATTTTTTATATTT
>OFBM01000033.1_pt1:10000-12090 | contig 12090 bp, 10 predicted proteins | sample 1520581 | NCBI WGS metagenome assembly OFBM01 (sample SAMEA3696448, study PRJEB22514) | metagenome | biome: water; feature: marine; material: hydrothermal vent | place: Pacific Ocean | collected 2014-08-15 | depth 1539 m
CAAAAACATGGCTTCCATCAAATCTTCCTAAAAGTTAGGTTAAAATGACATATTAGTACTTATATATTACTAGGGTATCAAAATAAATATATTATAAAACGTGGGTAATTATAACAAATAAGAAGGACTACTAATACGAGTAAATATTAAATAAACTATTAACTTGATCTGTTATCATATCAGTGGACAGAAGACCATTGTTGTGATAATGTTCTGATATGCCTAATATAAGAATACTAAACAGTTATTTGGTAGTGTTGTTTGGTTAAGTGTTATTTGGTAGTGACCAAGTCAAATAATGGATATACCACTATTTGGTGAATGAATGAATGAATATTGAAAGTGGAAATTTATCTCTATCGTTTGTTAGGTTAAGTACAGTTGTCTCTTCCAACACGAAATAAAATAATGCATGTATTTTGCATATGAAGAGATGCCATGTGCTGAGTATAAAGTTGAGTACAAAGTATTCCCCAAATATTTAACCCATATGTGTTCAGTATTTATTAAATATCTTCATCTGCATTCAGTTAAAATTGCAATGGATTGTAACTCATTTCAGTATAAATTACAGAATCATTAGAAAGAAGCAGCTTCTTTTAGATTCCATAAGAAGTCTGGTTATTTGAGATTTTAGCTTATAATTAACATGTAGCAATTAATTTGCACGGATCAGTCACTGACGTACCTTGCATGATTCACAGAGTCCACCTTTAAAGAAGGGATGCTGCTCTGTAACATCAAAACTCTCACATGCTATGCACACTTCTAGAAAAAATAGGAATGTATTAATAATAAGTTGCATGAAGATCCGGAAAAAAGATTAAATCACAAAATACAAATGCATCATGTCACATATTTAAAAAGCTCCACAATTAAAGAGATAATGATCTATTTTACCTTCAATTCTCAGTTCATTTACCTTTACCTTAGCCAAATTGCCACCTAAAAACAAAAGATAATTAAGAACACATATAATTACAAAAACAATAATAGCTCAATTATATTAAATACTACACACTATATTTCAATGCCAACTCCCAAGTATTTGTGTTCATATATGAACCCGTTACTGAGATTTGTTATTTCATATTCCTATTTGACAGCTTTTTAAATATCGAGATTATGAATATGTTCATGAATAGTTTATGAATAACTGTTTAAATATTACATGCAAATATTACATGTAATACAAATATACTTGGCAATGAGCCCTTTTTTAGCAATATAAAAATATTATTTACATAACTGATTTTTGTGAATAAGCTTTTCAAATATGCATACCAATCTAATGCACATCTTAACACATACCCAACATACATTACACACCATCACACTAGGTCTCATGTAGCCAAATACCAATGTCCCAGTCTCCACGGTTATACTCAAATGATGGTTAATACAAATAACTGTTTTTCAAATTAAATCTACACCCATACCAGAAAAAGTAACACCAAGTTGTGCAGAGAAGCCCGTGATTGATCAATAACAATAGTCCCATCGAACATCTGGCATGCTATCCAGACATCCTTCTAACCCCCCCCCTCACACACACATTTCTCAATGGATTTAAGCGGTGGGCTGAAAAATTATAATTTTAGAAATATTCAGGGCGGAATTCCATCCCCAGGACGGAAGACCCCTGTATACCAAAACAAATCCAATTGTTTTGGAGTTGTCTGAAGGCATTTTTCTTATAATATTGCATTACGCCATCTCTTGGTTATATGTCCCAGTTGTGACCAATATTGAGGATTAACAACTAAACTCAACTCAGACTGAAGTTGACTTACAGAGAGAACATCTGATACCATAAACATATACTGAACATTAAACATCTACTGAGTTAAAACATCTATTGAATATTAAATATCTACTGAACAGTAAACATCTAATGAACTTAAACATCTAATAAACATTAAACATCTAACGAACATTAAACATCTGATGAACATTCAACATCTAATGAACATTAAACATTTAATGAATGTTAAACATCTAATGACATTTCCTATAGATAACCTTATAATGCACAATTTAATTAGATGTGAAATAACATTACTATAAATTTACCTAATAAATAATTGTCA
>OFBM01000034.1_pt1 | contig 12080 bp, 12 predicted proteins | sample 1520581 | NCBI WGS metagenome assembly OFBM01 (sample SAMEA3696448, study PRJEB22514) | metagenome | biome: water; feature: marine; material: hydrothermal vent | place: Pacific Ocean | collected 2014-08-15 | depth 1539 m
AAAGTATTTAACAAACGATCAAAAAATTGCTCTTCATAATGAAATCATACAAAAAGGCGGGCTTATTAAGTGGGCAGAATCGCATAGAAAACAACAATATGCTTCACGAACGATTAAAAAAACATCGAATAAAAAAATAAATACAAGAAAAAAAATCACTTTACCAGCTTTCAAATCTGCACTTACCTATGAACTACAACAAGCATTAAGCAACAAAAATAACAATCAATGCAGATGCTAAAAGCTATATTTTTTCTCTTGTGCCATCGGGCGGGACAAGGTGTATTTCAATTGCGCTTTGATCAAACTTGTTAAGCACGTTAAATTAATGAGAATAATAAATAATTAGATTCTTAAATTCCTCAGAGGAGATATTTTATGTTTGGTTTGTTTAAAAAAGAAGATTTTTCAAATATGCCCAAGGAGATCAGGCCAGTTCTCAAATTAGCCTTCCCTGGTGGAGAAAAGCAGCTTAATCAAGAGACCAAAGGTTTGTTAGAAAGTTTTCCAGATTTATTTACTTTGGAAAGCTCTCAAGGTCTTGTTGTTTGGGTTAAGGTTAAGTGGGTTACTAACAGCAGCTCTCCAGACAGCCACCTATCTTTTCAAGATATGTGCGAGGCTATAAATAGACACGAAAACAATAGATTAACTAATGAACAATGTGCAGCTATTTATAGCAAAATTCTTGAGCAAGACTTTGCAACTCGCAATAAAATCTAACAACTACATCATAATATCAACTGTCTTGCTATCAAACTCAGAATTAAAATAATGTTCAATAACTTGATGAAAAACCGAATCCTTTGCTGAAACTTTGGCAAACAATGTCATGGATGATTTGAGCTTAAGGTCATCGGGGAAGCCAAATATCTCAGAAGCTGTATAACTACTATCTAAATCTAACAATACTTCACAGAATTCAAGTAATCTTTTACCGAGAACCGGATGTGCAATATAGGCCTTAGCCTCTTCTGCATTGCTAATTGCATACTTCTGTGCAATATGGCTACGCCCTAGCCCTTCGATTTGTGGAAATATGTACCACATCCAATGTGAATACTTTTGCCCTTGGGTGATCTCATCTAGTGCTGTGGCATAATCTTGCTTTTGCGCCTGCACAAACCTGTTTAAATCATAAGGATCTTCATTTATTTTCATATTCTTGTTACTTTGTTTAGCTCAATAACTGAATTCTTAAAATTTCCAAAATTTCTTCACTGACCCTTGCCTAAATACCTTTAAACCAATAAAACCCTACAAAACAACCTGTTTAAAGCCTTTAGAAGCACTTTTAATCAATAAAAAACTGATTGTTATCAGTTGAAAACCACTCATTCGTAAAATTCCCAAAATTTTTTTATTTCTTTTCCTTGCAGATTACTTGCACTGTTGCCTCTTTGGCTTCGGTTACAATCTCACTAACAGCTCTTGGGCCATTAGCCTTTCTCACTTGGTAATCCACCCTATTAAGATCCATAAAAATCTTAGCCATGTTTGATTTAATAGCGAAGTTTACATTCTGTGCCGGCCTATCGCCTGTAATCTCTTCAGATTTTTCTAGCCTTGCAACAATGACACCAATAACATTGCCATTATCATCAAGCAACGGCCCGCCTGAATTGCCAGGCTGTACTGGTGAAGTGAGTTGTAGTTCAGCGATATTGTTATTAAAACCTGTAAGGGCTGCAATATTACCACTGGTGACTTTAAGCTCCGAGCCTAAGGTTGATGAGAACGGATAGCCGAGTGCAATTGATTGCTCACCTGTTACTACTGGTTTACGATTTCTAAGATGTAAGAAACTGGTGTTAGGATTACCCGTTACCAAAATTGACAAATCAGTGGTAGAGTCAGTATCTAGCAACTCTACTGTTGATCTATAGCCTTTATTTTTTACCTCAATCTCATCACAACCCGCAGTTACATGATTGTTGGTAATGATGTGTGTTGGTGTTACAAAAAATCCAGAGCCTGATGATGTGATTTTAATATCCATACTTTTGCCGTCTTCATCGTTGGTATTTTTAGCGGCTGTGTAGTACCAATCTGCGGCTTTTTTATAGTTTTTTGGGATATTGCTGTCTTCATCACCGTAGTAATATGTGGTGCCTAAGATTATTTCTGCTTTTTTATAATCTTGTGAGGCTGATTTTTCATACCACTTGATAGCCTCTTTTACGTCTTTTTGTACAACATATCCAAAATCATAAAACCTACCTATTTCATATTGTGATTCGGCGTCTCCTAAATCTGCGCCTTTTTTGTACCATTTAAAAGCCTTGCTTTTGCTTCTTTTAACCCCTACGCCTGTTGCATAGAAGCCTGCTAGGTTGTTATATGCTTTTTTATTGCTTTGCTCGGCAGATTTTTTAAGCCATTCAAAAGCTTTGTCCATATCAATCTCGACAACATTTTTACCAGATGAATAGAAAATACCCATTTTATTTTGAGCATCGGAAAAGCCTTGTTCTGCTGCTTTCTTGGCCCACTTAAATGATTTTTTATAATCAACACTAGCGCGTTCGCCTTTAAAGTATATGTCTGATAACTCATTTTGCGCCTTGTCGTGCCCTGCTTCTGCAGCTTGTGTGTATAGCTCTAGCGCCCTATCAAAGTTTTTATCTGTGCCTTCACCAGCCTCGTACATTTGAGCTAAATCATAAATAGCAGAGACACTGTCGTGATCAACTGCTTTTTGATACCACGTCATTGCCTCTGCATAACTTTTATCAACACCATCACCTGAATAATAGGCATGTGCAACTTGATTCATGGAGTCAACATTACCTTGTAATGCTGCTTGCTTATCCCAATAAACTGATTTCTCTAAACTTTGCTCAACGCCTTTTCCCAAATAATATCGACTAGAAATAACAGTTTGGCCGTAAATATTGCCACGCTCAGCTGCTGTTAGATAATATTGTGAAGCCTCTTTATAGCGTTTAACTGGTGAATAGTATGAAATTAAAAAACCAATATTGTAAATAGAAGTTACGTGCCCGTTGTCGGCTGCTTTTTGATAATGTTCAATGGCTTTTTCATAATTCAGTGGCAAAATAAAGCCATAAGAATAATCTAGTGCTGTTTCAAAATCTAAATTGCGCCTATGTTTGGGTATTTTGTTAGTGTGGATATCAACCTTATATTGGGCGTCGGCATCACCATTTTCAGCTGCTTTTTGGTAGTATTTAATCGCTGTTGAAATATCAACATCAACCCCTTTGCCGTATTCATATAAATGACCTAGTTCAAACTGGGAATTACCATCGTTTTTTGCATCTGCTCTTAAAAATAACGCTCTTGCTTTTTGATAATCTTGCTCAACACCACTGCCATGTAAATATGCTTTGCCCAGCATCCATAATGCAGAATTATAATCTTTATGCTTAATGGCAAGTTCGTACATTTCAACCGCTTTTTTATAATCCAGATCTGTGCCTTTACCAAAATAATACATATCACCTAAATAGGTGTAGATTAAGGGCGTTGCATAAGTGTCAAAGTCTGTGACTACTTTATTAAAAGCCTCAAAGGTCTTTTTATAGTCATTATCAATGCCATCAGATTCAGAGTTGTAGGCAAAACCTAGCCATTTATAACGACTCTGGGTGACCTTTTCTTCAATGGCTTGTTTAAAATGAAAGATGGCTGTTTTATGGTCACCCTTATCGAAAGCATCATAACCCTCTATCATTCCAGCCTGTGCTGAGGTTATTAGTAACGATAGTATTATTGAAAATATGGTCTTCATAGTGCTCCTTAAGGTTTAGTAATATTACTTAATAAACATGTTGTTTTGGCCCATTATTTGTTGTATTTTGCTAATCTTTTGTTGTGTTTTTAAAAGAAGATAGCAAGGTTAAGAATGCTAGAAGATAAATGGTAATAAAGCTAAGGTTGATCGGTGTGGTTAGCCAGCCTTCGACTGGGTAGTGTTGATCTAATAAAGCGGGTAGCCAAATGCTGGATAAAAGGAGGATGGATGCTGTTAGGATTTTCATAATAGTGTTTATAATTAAAAAATTATTATTATCTAGAATTAAAATAAAGCTTAAATGAAGTTTAGATGTGGAATTAATGAACGATAAACAACAAACACAAATTTGGATCGATGCCGATGCTTGCCCTGTGGTGATTAAAGAGATTTTATTCAAAGCGGCTAATCGCACCGAAACCCAAATAACCTTGGTGGCTAATCATGCGCTGCACTTACCGCCCTCTCGTTACTTAAGCTTTATACAAGTGAGTGCAGGATTTGATGTGGCTGATAATGAAATTGTTAAGCGTTTAAATGTGGGGGATTTAGTGATTACTGCTGATATCCCTCTAGCAGATGAGGTGATTACCAAAGGTGGCCTTGCTCTAAGCCCAAGAGGAGAGCTGTTTAATGCTGGCAACATTAAGTCTAAACTGAGTATGCGTGACTTTATGGATGTGATACGCTCGAGTGGCGTACAAACAGGTGGGCCGGCACCGCTCAACCAAGCTGATCGACAAGCTTTTGCCAATCACCTTGACCGTTGGTTAAATCAGAATAAAAGCTAGCGCCAAGTTGGCTTCATGTACACGCCTGGCGTGGCTTCTTCTGCCATGATTTTGCCTGGCTCCATCATCGAACGCATACCTTGATCCATACCTGGCATCATGAATGATGATGACTGAGGCTGACGATATTGCTGCTGTGGTTGGCTCATGCCACCAAAAGGCATTGATCCCATGCTACCCATATTACCAAAAGGCTGTGACTGTGGTGCTTGCTGATAGCCTCTGCCATAACCGCTGTTACCTCTGTTGTATGGGTTATATCTAGGCTGATATCTTGATTGATTGTTGCTTTGCCCACCCCACGGCGTAGAGCCACCAAAGGATTGCATAGGTTGAGAGAAACTCTGCCCGCCAAATGGCATGCCTGCTGAATTGCCCCAATTAGCCTGTGAGGCTGTACCGATGGCTAGTGTTAGTCCGATGCATAATTTTATCGCTGTGTTTTTCATGTTGTATTCTCCCAAGAATTAAAAAAGTGTTGGTTTGAACTATACCCTTGGTTTTTTGAATTTTGTGATTTTTTTTAGTTTATTTACTCACTAAGGATGCGGTGACCACATAACGTAATGACCCACCTGCAATAAGTGCGTTAAACGGATAACAAGTGACGAGTTTGAGTTCTGATTGATTGTCGTTGATACTAATGTCGTTTTTATCGGAATCAATGATTTTGATGTTGCTTACTTCATAAGTGTAATCGTTATTATCCAATATTGAATCAAGCTTAAACTCATCACCAATACTAACTTCTTGTAAAAAGCTAAAGTGGGTATCACGATGCCCAGAAATCAATGTGGTGCCGTTACGCCCAGGATAGTTGGCCTCAATATTATATCCCGGGGCAAAAGCCAATACATTGCCAGTATCACCTGAGAGTACAATCAAGTCTTGATTATGCTTGGCGGATGATAGGCGCATAACGGGGTGTGAATCCATCCAGTTCCAAGGTTTAACTTGATAACCCGTGTTGTTCGAAACATTCCATGCTGATTGGATTAGATACTGAGCCAGCTCGGCCTTAATGGGCATGTACGCACCATAGGCAAATGTGGTGATGCCGATGATGCCAAATAAGAATGATTTACTCATGGCGTTTGGCGTTTGCGCGTAAAGATGGCAAGCAACATCATTATCAAACCAATCAATAGCCATAAGGTTGAATTTGTGGCTGTTTTGGCGGCTTTAACCTTCTTAGCGATAGCTTGGATGATTAATGGTTTATCGCCTGGTTTTGATGGGGTGACATCTACCGCAATGAGGGAGGTGAATTTAGAGACTAAATGATGATCAAGCGCAATACTGGTTATATCAGCTTGAATTAAATCACGATCAATTTTTGTGTATTGGGCTTGATATTGATCCATCATTTTGTCGATTTTCTTCCTTGCCCAAAGTACATCAATGCCCTTGGTGCTATTGTTTGCATTAATGCTGATGCTTTTGCTAAAGATGCCGTTGGCCGTGTTGCCACTAATGGTGAGTTTATTGGGTATAGCGTTAAGCTTGTAAACGGCGGTGATGGCCTCACCTTTGTATAGATCGGCGATAGTGCCCAGTGCCTGATCAGCATTGATGTCTATCGGGAAGTTGATGTTAATGTCAGTCATGGCTGGGGATTCAAGCTTACTGAATAACTCACCCATTTTCACCTCGACTTCGTCAATATCGCCAATATAGGTAAAAGCACCTTTGCCGTATTCGGCCATTTTTGTCATTAAGTAATCATTCGGTGCAGAGCCGATGCCGATGGTAAAGAATCGATCATCATCAATGTTTTGTTGTACAGCGCGGAACAGCTCTTTTTCATTGCCGACTTGACCATCGGTTAAAAAGATGATTTGACGCAGGTATTTGTGCGAATCTTCATCGCGTGATGATAGCGCAAACTTAATGGCTTCTAATGGATTGGTGCCACCATCTGCTGCTAAGTATTTACTAAAACGAATACCGTGGCGTTTGTTCATATCGATAGCAGGAATAGCGGTATCAAACAGCACTTCAAAATCAGAGTCAAAATCAATGATGTTAAATCGGTCGGTTGGCTTGAGTCGGTTGATGGCTTGAATCAATGCGTTGGTTGCTTGCTCCATTGACGAGCCCATCATCGAGCCTGAAGAATCAATAATAAAAATAACTTCTCTGGGTGTGTGGCTTTGTTTAAAAACCTCATCAGCCGGTGGCGTTGCCATCAGCATTAGATAATGATCATCGCCCTTTTGTTGTGTAAATAAGGCTAAGTCCGGAGTCAGTGTTTTGTGCGCTTGCCAAGTGAGTTCAAAATCACGGTTGGCCTGGGTATTTTTAAGGCTAATGTGTTTGGTGAGTTTGTCAGTTTCTACAATGCTAATCTGATGGTATGGGGAAACAATACTGTCGGTATTAAAACCGGCTTTGAGGTTGATGCTTATCGCTACAGGTCGGTCAGCATTTGCATCGGTCGGTGGGGTGATTTTGCTAGCATCTTTTACGCGATGAGTATTGGCCTTGTTACCTAATGCATTTGGCTGAGTGCTGATCTTTTTTCCCGGAATATAGCGCTCACCAACAATCATGGGAAATCGGATTGAAAATTGGTCATGATCAATGCGTACTGCTTGCTGATATTCAATGGCGATTTTGATGGTTTCTCCGGGGCCGATATTAGCGACTTTGGTAGTGAAAATATTGGGGCGTTGTTGTTCAACTAGAGATACTTTTTTGCCTGCCTTTTTGGCTTGGTTATAAAGCTTTTTAGCAGCTCTGAATTCTTTGATCTGGCCTTCGATAATGCGCTTGCCAATAATCATGTCTAGATGATCGACAGCTGAGTCTGCAGGCAGTGGAAATACATACACACCTTCCACCCAGTCGTTAGAGGGGTTGGTAAAAGTTTGGGTAAGCTTGACCCGATTAATGGTGCCAGTGATATCCATCTGTACTTTGGTATCAAGGGCGATTTGGGTAAGGACAGATTTGTCACTCAAGGTATAAATGATGGCGCCTGATGCAACTTCATTAACAGGATTCACCGTGGATGTTTGTACTTGGCTTGGTTTCTGTGCAAAAGAGATGTCCGCTCGAATGAAATTTGAATAAAACAATAACATTGCAGTAACAAGTACGGCGATGATGCTTAAGGGTTTGGTGTATTGCATGGTAGCTTCCGTTTTGGTTGAAAGCCGTTATTATCTAAAATGAAGATGAGGTACTAATGTAGTTTGTGTGTTTTATTAATGAAGTATAAAAAAAGGCCGCATAAGCGACCTTTAAAGTTGATGATTACTAAGGGTTTATTTCCATTCAGTACAAGCGGTTACCTCATCAACATTGCCAAATCTATCTGATTGACGTTTAGTGCTGCATTGTCTTTCTTTGGGCATGGCAGGCACATTTACAATCTTATCAATATAGATAATTTTTTCTACAATTTTTTCAACGACTATTTCTTTAATGACTTCAACTTCAACCGGCACTTCTTGAATAATCGTTACTGGCTTTTCACAAATTCTATTTTTTAATTCTTCTACTTGTGAAACTGTCCATTTTTTGGTGTCGCCTGGTAGTTCAAAAATATAGTTAATGCCATCAATCACCTTGCTAAAACCTGTATCGAGTGTCGCACCAAGATCTTCAAGGTTTTTAAAGCCTTCAACTTTGCTATTGGCAAAAGTAGTGGATGTTGTTAATGCTGCTGCAATAGAGATTGCAATAATGTGTTTTTTCATTTGTTTGATTCCTGTTAATTTGAGGAGATATTATAAAGTTCATGGTGAACTTTATGTGTTTTTTATTAGATTTTTCTAATGTGTTTTTTGTTGAACTTTTTTAGCGCTTAAATACCAATCTTTGGCTTGTTTTAATTGCTGCTCAGTGATGTCCATATCCATGATTCTGAATAGCTTTATCGTTTTGCTTGTTTTAGTTTTGATAGGTTTCATATTTTCTCGCAGTGACAATATAACGTAGCGTGTTGTCTTTAGTAAAGCCATCAAATGGCCAAGGGGTGACTAGCTTTAGCTCATCGGTGTTGGTGATTTCTATTTTGGTTTTATCCAGATCAATAATACTAACGTCAAGCACGCAGTATTGATACTCTGTACCCATCTGATCGTTTAAGATAATTTGATCATTTAGATTGATATTTTGTAAAAAGATAAAATGATGATGTGCATGAATAATCACAGTGCCACAATCTCCTGGTAAGAAGCTTGAGGGCGATCTTCCTGGGCCGAATAATAGAGCATCTTCACCATCACCTTCGAGCACCACAAACTCTTGATCATGCTGTGGTGCGCTTAACATAAAGACTGGGAAGACGTTTGAACTTGACCAGTGTTTTTGTTGCATTTCTTCTCGCATATTGTATTCCTATAATAAGGTGACCAAAGCCGGGGCAACAAGGAATGCCATTGACCTTGGTCGGGTACCTCAACTATCAAAAAGGAGGAGGGATGATAGTTGTTGTTGAGGTTCGTTAAATCGTATAAATATTGTTTCTATCTGCGTTAGCCTTACTCACAAGGTAGCCCCCTGCTAAACCTGCAAGCAGCATTAAAGTAGAAACAATGGTTAAAAAATCGGTACTATGCATGGCAGAAGATTGGCTTTTTAAAAGCTTTACTTGGGCCATCAAATCTGTATTGGCTTGATCAAAGCTGTTCATCTTGTTACGCAACTTACCCAGCTCTAATATTTGTGTATCGTATTCGATAGATTCTGCCTTTAATGCACTAACTGATTGACGCTGCTGATCAAGTGCTTGCTCTAGCTCAACAATGGTTTGCTGGTGGGCTTGGTTATTTTTCTTTAGCTTGGTCATTTGCTTTGTCTGTTGTTTAAGCTTAGCATTAGAAGCTTGCATAGGCTTGGCGTCAGTAAGATATCTACTAATAATCCAACCGGGTTTGCCCTGATATTTAATATGGCTCCAGCCGTTGGTTTGTTTTTTGATTAAAGTCACTGGTGTGTGAATACCTAACTTAGTAATAATATTGTCTTTAGCAATCGAAGCCTCTGAGCGCATCGGTATTTTGACCTCATTACCAATATATTGGGTAGAGTTGGCCATAACACCGCTGGAAAATACAACTAAGAGGAGGAGTTTGCGCATGAGATTTTTTATCCAATTTACTAAAAACAATGCCCACAGTTTAGACTTTGAAAATGAGCATCAAATGTTTTAAAAATGAAGAGTTGATGAAGTAATGATAAAGTGGCTTTTATGACATGTATTTATAAATTACAATACGCACATCTTAGAAAAAAACCAACCCATTATGCCAAATATTCTATTAGTTGAAGACGATAAGGGAATCGCCGAAGGTATTATTTTTGCACTAGAAAATGACTACGATTCTTTTAAGGCTCACTGCTGTGCTATGGGAAACGATGCGATCGACTATTTTAATAATAATGATGTAGATTTAATTTTACTTGATATTGGTTTGCCAGATATTAGTGGCTTTGATGTGCTGCGTAAGATTAGAAAATCCTCAGAGGTTCCTGTGATTATTGTCACTGCAAGAGATGATGATGCAGATATTATATTAGGCTTAGAAGGTATGGGTGCGGATGATTATGTGACTAAGCCATTTAGCGCTAGAGTGCTAGTTGCAAGAGTTAAGGCGCAATTAAGACATGTTAATCAACAGTCTTCTGCTACAGAAAAACCAGCTTCTGAGGGCGAGCAGATATTTAAGATTAACAAAGATCTAAACCAAATACTGCTACATGATCAAGCGATTAATTTGACTAAGGCAGAGTGCAAAATACTACTACATTTAGTCGAAAATCCAAATCGTATTCATTCAAAAGAGCAATTGCTCAATGTCATGTATGATCGACCAACAGGTTCTAGTGAAAATACGATTGTCACGCATATTAGACTTATTAGACGGGCGTTGAACAAAATAGATGCTGATAACGAATACATTAAGAACCATCGTGGTCTAGGCTACTCACTCGCATTATGAGATTAACCATTGGCCTAAAGCTGTTTATCGCCTATTTTATTATTAGTAGTGGCATCGTATGGGTGGTGACTGACAAGATGACCGTTCGCCTAACCAAAGGCATTGATGAGGCGGCTGAGGAAGTGATGATTGACGCTTCAAACTTACTGGCACAAATGGTGAGTAATGACATTGAATATGATCAAATTAATGTTGAGAAAGTGCACGCCTTAATTAGCGGCTATCTTAATCGTGAGTTAAATGCTAGCATTTACTCGGTTACTAAAAAGAACCCCAACCTCCAAGTCTACGTTACTAACAAAGATGGTATTGTTATTTACGACTCTACGGGCAAGCGCAAAGGCAAAGACTACGCTCGTTGGAACGATGTTTATGATACTTTAAGAGGTAAATATGGTAAGCGATCTAGCGCTTTTGATCCTACCATTAAGGCGCCTACTGCTGATCAAAAAGCGATGTATGTAGCAGCGCCGATTTATCACAATAATCAAATCTTTGGTGTGCTCACAACGGTTAAATCAACGATTGATCTTAAGCCGTTTGTATTAGAGCAAAAACAACAAATTAACCAATATGCAATTTATCTATTTTTGATTTCATTGCTGTTTGGCGCAGGTGCAAGCTACGTCGTATCAAGAGGCACTAATAAGCTTGTCAGATACACAACCGCTCTCTCTAGGGGTGAAAACGTGGTTGCACCAAAAATACGTCAAGTAGAGTTTGCAGAGCTGTCTAAAGCCATTGAAAAGCTGCGTGTAGATCTTGAAGGTAGAGAGTATGTAGAAGAGTACATTAACACCATGGCGCACGAGCTTAGAACGCCAATTACAGGTATTAAAGTAACTGCAGAGAATCTGCTAATGCCAATGGATGATGAACAAAAGGAACGCTTTATTCATAATATTTTAGATGCCAACAATAAGATGGATTTATTGGTTAACCGCCTGCTTAACTTGTCACGCATCGAACGTAGAGACCAACTTGAAAATATTGAGAAAGTTAATGTTAAAGATATCATTAAAGATGTGGTGCAATCGCCAAGTAGAAAAGGTAATATCGCCTTAAGAAGTATTGAGCTTTATTACGATATTGAACGAGACTTTAGTATTAAAGTTGAAAAGATATTGGTTGAGCAGGCTTTAGGCAATATTCTTGATAATGCCATTGACTTCACACCCGTAGGCTCTACCATTGCGATCAAAGTGAGTGAATCTAACACTCATGTTAATATTCAAGTGTTTGACCAAGGCCAAGGTATTCCAGAGCACGCAAGAAGACAACTGTTTAGACGATTCTTCTCATCGTCAAGGCCTGACACAGGTAAACGAGGCAACGGCTTAGGGCTAAGATTTGTTAAGAAGATCATGAGTCTTCATGGTGGTCAGGTGAGTTTAAATAATCGCTTTATGGAAGATGGTGCTGTGGCTACGTTGAAGTTCCCAATCAAAGTATAAAAATAGTTAACGCTAGTTTTTGATTGTTAATCAGGGTAGAGTGTCAATACCACTGCATGCAAACTATTATAAAAAATGATCAAAAAAATTATCCTTATGATTAGCCTTCTGGGCTTGTTTTCTCAAT
>OFBM01000037.1_pt1 | contig 11725 bp, 7 predicted proteins | sample 1520581 | NCBI WGS metagenome assembly OFBM01 (sample SAMEA3696448, study PRJEB22514) | metagenome | biome: water; feature: marine; material: hydrothermal vent | place: Pacific Ocean | collected 2014-08-15 | depth 1539 m
TTGGTACTGGTTCTGACGACTGTCCCAAATCCTGAGACGACAAATCTGCTTCCGCAAAACGTCTCTTTTTGGAACATGGCAAAGATGGTTTGGAAGGTACCGGCTTTGCGTACAATCAGCTGGGGTGGTTTTGTTTGTGGTGCTGGTCTGTCATCTACATTTTTTCTGATACCAATGATTTTGGTCCAGCACGGTTTTGAACGTGCTGAGATGTGGAAAATATACTTGCCGATGATGCTGGCAGGTGTGGTGGCCATGGTACTGGCAGCAATTTTTGCAGAGGTAAAGAACCGTTTCCGTGAAGTGATGCTTTTTGGAATTGTGCTCCTACTAACATCGCTGGTTTTCATGGGTCTTGGACAGGAGCAGAACCGACTGATATGGTTTGTGGCTGCTCTTTATTTCTTTTTTATGGGCTTTAATGTTTTTGAACCAATATTCCCTTCTCTCGTCACTCGCAGTACAACTTCAGAAACTAAAGGTACTGCGATGGGAGTATATAATTTCGCACAATTTATCGGTCATTTTGTTGGTGCAACTGTTGCGGGAGCGCTCTATGTCAATAATTATTTAATCTTCATTTTGCTGCTTGCTGTGGCCGAAATTTGGTTTTTCTATTTGACACTTTCATTTCAAAATCCTGAGAAGAAAATTAAGACAAAATGAAGTCCTGTAGAAATAAATTAAGCCATCAGGATATTAGGCTGAAGAATTGCTTAAAAACTACTGGCTTAAACTGCTAAAACATGAACCTTTTAACTCAAAACAAATAAAATGTCTGTGCAACTTAAACCTGTGATCGTTCCATTACTTCCGATGAGGGAAGAGATTGTCTTTCCCGGAGCCACCGTTCCGTTTTTTGTCGGGCGTCAAGCTTCTATGGATGCATTGGAACGAGCCCTTGCGGGAGATAGAGCAATTTTTGTCGTTACTCAGCGGGATTCTTCAGTTGAAAATCCGGACGAAAACGATTTGTATAAAATTGGCGTTTTGGGTCGGGTACTTCAGGTAATGCGTCTTCCAAACGGCACTGTAAAAGCGCTCTTTGAGGGTAGCCGAAGGGGGAAATTGCTGGCTACTAAATTAGATGAAAAAGAGTTTCTGGCTCAGGTTCAGCCTGTAAATGAAAATGCTTTTGATATTGACCTGGAAAAGTTGAAGAAACAAGCAGAAATGGTGCGTGAATTGTTTAAAAACCACGTGGATCAGCGCAAAATTAAGTTGAGTAAAGAAATTTTAGACTCTTTGGATCAGGTCGATTTCCTGCAGGTGAGTGACAAAGTATCTTCATTGCTGGAAATTCCAGGTGAAAAAAAACAGCAGCTGCTAGAGACGTTAAATCCTGAAACTCGTCTGCAGCATGTTCTGGATGTTTTGAAAGATGAAATGAAAATCGTACAGCTTGAAGATAAATTGAAGAAAGAGGCAACAGATCAGATAAGTGATACCAAGAAAGATGATTTCCTTCAAGATCAGTTACGCAACATCCAAAAAGAACTTGGACAGATGGATGATCCTAAGACTGAAATGGATGTTTTGGACAAACAGATCATTGATGCAAAAATGCCGGAAGAAGTGGAAAGTGAAGCGAAGAAAGAATTGAAAAAATTGCGGATGATGTCGCCAATGTCATCTGAAGCTAATGTTGTACGTAATTATTTGGAGTGGTTGGTCTCTATGCCATGGCAGGTACGGACCGAAGACAACTTAGATCTTAAACAGGCTGAGAAGATTCTTGATGAAGATCATTATGGACTGGAAAAAGTTAAAGAACGCATTGTTGAATATTTGGCTGTGGCTTCACTCAAAGGAAAATTGAAAGGACCTATTCTTTGCCTGACCGGACCTCCGGGAGTGGGAAAGACTTCCCTGGCCAAATCGGTAGCCCGTGCACTGGGACGTAATTTTGTACGCATCAGTCTGGGAGGTGTTAGAGATGAAGCTGAAATACGCGGTCATCGCCGCACCTATATTGGCGCCATGCCGGGAAAAATCATTCAGTCTATCAAAAAAGCCAAAAGCACTAATCCGGTTTTGCTTATTGATGAAATTGATAAGTTATATCAAAGCAATATCAGCGATCCCTCTGCAGCCATGCTTGAGGTGCTGGATCCGGAACAAAATAACACCTTCGTTGATCACTATTTGGATGTTGAGTACAGTTTGGCAGATGTTCTATTTATCTGCACGGCAAACAGTGTTCAAAATATTACCGGTCCACTGCTGGACCGGATGGAGGTTATCCACTTATCTGGATACACAGAATTGGAAAAACAACATATTGCCACTCAGTTTCTGACTCCACGTCAGCGTAAATTTCATGGTTTGGATGAAAAACAATTGCGTTTCAGAAAATCTGCTATTGAGGAAATTACTCAGGGTTATACTAGGGAAGCAGGTGTACGGAATTTGGAGCGTGAAATAGGTAAAGTTTGCAGAAAAATAGTTACACGTCTGGTACGAACCAAAGAAAAGAAAACTACTATAGTAACACCTAAATTAGTGCACGAGCTGCTGGGCGTCCCTCAATTCCATCACGATCAGCGGGAAGAAAAAAACGAGGTAGGAGTGTCGATGGGACTTGGAGTTACCTCAATGGGAGGTGAGTTACTCCTCATCGAGGTTGGTTTAATGTCCGGTTCAGGTAAAGTCGTTTTGACTGGTACGCTGGGAGATGTGATGCAGGAATCTGCCAGAGCAGCCTTTTCATATGTTCGCAGTAATGCTGAATATTTGGGTATTGATCCGGAAATATTTTTAAAAACAGATTTGCATGTTCATCTGCCGGAAGGTGCAACTCCCAAGGATGGTCCTTCTGCAGGACTTCCCGTGATGATGGCCATTATCAGCAGCTTTACCAAAATATCTGTACGTTATGACGTGGCGATGACTGGTGAAATTACATTACGCGGTCATGTTACGGAAATTGGTGGTTTGAAAGAAAAACTTATTGCTGCCAAACGGGGACTCATTGAAACAGTTCTTATTCCGGAAGAAAACGAAAAAGATCTTGTGGAAATTCCGGATGAAATCAAGAAAGGTTTGAAAATTAAAGCAGTTAAAAATGTCAAAGAATCTTTGGGTTTGGCTTTAGAAGCTCATCCAAATTTTGTGAAAGATCAACAAAAAGTTGTTCCGGACATTTCATGGAATGATACAGCAGAGGTTCAGCATCCAGCCTGACTTTAAATCATATAAAATCTACAGTAAATAATTTATAGTATAACTTACTGATATTTTAAATGGAAAAAATAGACATCAATTCCGATCTTTATAAAATAAGACACTCTCTGGCACATGTTTTGGCTCAGGCAGTGTTGGAAATCCGTCCTGACGCAAAACTCGGATTTGGTCCGCCGATTGATTCCGGATTTTATTACGATTTTGATTTGACTGAACCGTTGAGTCCTGAAGACTTGCCGATGCTGGAAAAGCGTATGCGTCAAATTATTAAGAAAGGACAGGTTTTTGAGCGCGAAGAACTGGGTCATGATGAAATGGTGGAACGGTTAGACAAAGATAATCAGGGTTACAAAATTGAACAGGTTGAAGATCTTTCTGCACAAAATGAGATTCTCAGTCTTTATCGTAACGGACCGTTTTGGGATTTGTGCGAGGGACCTCATGTGGATTCCACGCGTGATATCCCAAAGAATTGTTTTTCCCTTGATTCATTGGCAGGTGCCTATTGGAAAGGTTCTGAGGAAAACAACATGATGCAAAGGGTTTATGGACTGGCCTTTGAGACAGGAGATGAACTCAAGGAATTTAAAGAAAAGCGTCAACTGGCTATGGAGCGGGATCACAGAAAATTGAACAGCAAACAACATTATTATACCATCAGTGAAGAAGTAGGAAAAGGGTTACCATTGTGGCTGCCAAACGGAACTGTGATTAGAGAAGAATTAGAAAAACTGGCCAAGGAAAAAGAATTTCTGGCAGGATACAAACGGGTTTCCACACCGCATATCACCAGAGAAGAATTATTCCATATTTCCGGACATTTGCCGTTTTATGAAGACAGTATGTTTCCGCCTATGGAAATGGATGGAGAGCGTTTGTTTCTAAAACCAATGAATTGCCCCCACCATCACATGATCTACAAAGCAGAGCCGAGAAGTTATCGCGATTTACCTTTACGCTTGGCAGAATATGGCACTTGTTATCGCTACGAACAATCCGGTGAACTGGCCGGATTATTGAGGGTTCGCGGCATGACCATGAATGATGCCCATATTTACTGTTCTCCTGAACAGGCTAAAGCAGAATTACTCAATGTTTTGAATCTCCACACTCAATACTATGAACTCTTTGGATTGAAAGATTTCTGGATGCGCCTTTCCTTAGCAGAAAAAGACACTGGAAAATTTGTCGATGAACCGGAACTCTGGCAAAAAGCTGAAACGCTTATTACGGAAGTCATGGAGGAAGTTGGAGTTCCCTATGAAGCAGTGCGAGGGGAAGCCGCATTTTATGGACCGAAAATTGATTTTCAAGTAACCAATGTAATTGGCAGGGAAGAAACTGCTTCAACAAATCAACTTGATTTGGTGATGGGAAAGCGCTTTGGTTTGACTTACATCGCAAGTGACAATCAGGAGCACACACCGATAATTATTCATCGTGCACCTCTGGGAACGCATGAACGATTTGTCGCTTTTTTGATCGAACATTATGGAGGAGCATTCCCAACCTGGCTGGCTCCTCTGCAGGTACGGGTGATTCCTGTGGCATCGGCCTTCAATGATTATGCACACGGTTTGAATGACAGTTTGTATAGTTCGTTTGTGCGTACAGAATTGGATGATTCTCACGATTCATTCAGTAAAAAAATCAGATCTGCTGCTGTTGCTAAAATTCCGAATATTTTGATTGTGGGAGAAAACGAGCAAGCAGGACAAACAGTAACCTGGCAGCGTTATGGAAGTAAGGATCGCAAGACCTTGGCGTTTGATGCTTTTTTAGAGCTTTTGCAGGAAGAAATTCTTAAGCGCCAGGACTGGCGTACCGATGATCAATAAAAAATGTTTGAAAACTGAATTCAATAGATCATGGCTGAAGAAGAAACTGAAGTAACAGTTGATGAAGATGTACCGGAAAATTTTGCTGCACGGATTGTCAGGGATGTGATGGTGATCTTTCAGAAGCAAATGGATCTCGATGCTGCATCTGTCGAAGCTGCTGCATATATTTGGAAAAATACTGGAACTCCGGGTAAAGTTGGCTATTTTATTGATGCTACGGAAATGTGGCTGGAAGCTCCGGAAACAGGAGATAAATATGCAGCCTTGAGCTGGTTGGCAATTGCCAACCAAAGTGCCAACAATGAAGATTATGATACATTCCTGCACATGATGATTAATTCAATTATAAAGGGCTATTATAATCTTGAAAAGCCGGATATTGAATACAAGGGTAAAAAATACTCAACTTATACTTCAATTGTCAGCGACATATTCGTTCGTATGGTAGCACTTAATCCTACTAATGGAGAAATTGCTGCAACTATATTTGCTATTTTAATTCGTAATGAAATGGATTTGTCAGCAAAATCTGAGGCAGAGGAAGAAGATACCGGCAGCAGTATTATTCCCACAGATATGCAGGATCTGTATGATGATGTAATATCTTATCTTAGTGATCGGGGGATATTTAAACCAAGCCCTATGTCTGGAACAGAAGAAAACCCGAATGAACATATCCAAAATTTATGTGAAAGGCTGCGTTCAACCCGTCGATATGTAATGCAGGAAGTGATTAATGAACGGTCACTTGAAAAAAGTAAACAGCTTGAACTGGATTTGAAAAGCCAGCTTGCTTCGGCGGAGGAAATCGTCATGGTTGCTCCACAATTTACTGATGGATTGTCACTATTTGTTCAGGAAAAACGTTACAATTTCAATTACCTTTCTGTTGAAAAAGTCAGAATGACCCTGCAATTGCTGGGCTCGATCACAGGTGCAGTGTATTTTTTGCTGGGTTTCATGGGATATTTGGGTGTACATTGGGTTGACGGATTTGTGGTTTGCCTGGTTATGCTGGCATTAGTAAGAATATTACTATCCAGGAAATATTTAAAATTATTTTATCCTACTGATATTAGTAAGGAACTGGAAGACAGATCTACTGCGTTCATAAACGTGATGCGAAATATGTCGCAGGAACAGATGGAGCATTTTATGGTGCGTCAAATAAAGTTGGAGCATAATCAAAAATATTTAACAATGGTTCCTGAATATGTTAAATATCTTTATGCCATTATGCCTGACCGGAAAAGCATGATGATTTCTGTTGATGAGCTTTCTGAATTAGTGGAGAACTCAGAAATTGAAGTTGCCAAGCAACTGCGCGGGCAGTAAAAAGTTTTGTTAATGAGGCAAAACGATCGTAAAAAGACTGTCGCAACCATGGATTTGATTTCTCTTCGTCTGGGAGAAATTACCGATACGCTATCCTTTATACAGGCGTTCCCCGAAACGCAATTTATTAATGAAGATCCTTATCGGCAGCAACGTCCACTGGTGGAACGCGGAAGCTGCGTATGCGGCTGCAATTGCGCAATTGCTTAAACAGGCTGGACATTCTGTTTTCGTGCTTACCAGACCGGACTCGCTCAACTCAAAACACCTCAGTGAACGAGGGCTGCGTCTACTGACGCATATCAATCTCAACAGCAAGAATCCCTTCCAGCTTTTAGTGGCATACAGGAAACTCAAAAAGTTTCTACTGGAAGAACAGATTGATTTGATCAATCCACATCGCTCGGAAGGTTTCCCTCTATTTGTTTTTGCTGCACGTTCCCTGTCTACTAATCGTATTGAAAATCCCATTCCGGTTATCAGAACACGCGGCACTACCAGGCCATTGCTTCAGCATTGGCTGAATCGAAAAATGCACATTGATTGGACTGCAAATTACATTACTGCCGGAGAAATAGTTGCAGAGCGATTACTTGATGCAGTTCCAATTTCACCGGAAAAGCTGAAAACAATTTACTATCCAGTTGAATGTTCGGACTTACCTCTGAAGCCGCCAGGAGATTACCAGACTGAATTTGAAATTCCCCAAAAAGCCAAAGTTCTGGCAGTTGTTGGACGTATTCGTCCTGTCAAGGGGCAGTGTATCCTTCTTCAAAGTTTGAGTCAATTACTGACTGAATTTCCTGATTTGGTGTTGCTTATACCGTACCGAGACACAGCCAGCAATGAGCCGGAAATGCAGGCTCTCCATAATGATATCCGCAGATTTAAACTTGAAGCACATGTAAGGCTAATTACAGTGAGAGAGGATATCAGACAGTTAATGGGATTTGCAGATGTCGGGGTTGTAAGTTCAGTGGAATCTGAAGTCATCTGCAGGGTTGCGGTGGAATTCTTTTCAGTGGCTACACCGGTAGTTGCATTCCCGACTGGATGTCTTCCGGAAATAATCCGGCACGGAGAAAATGGATATTTGGCTGAAACACAAACTGCGGAATCGCTGACGGAAGAGTTACGCAAAATTCTGGCAAATCCGGAACTATGTGAACGACTTGGTCAGGGAGCACGTCGTGATGCAGAAACTCGATTCAATCCCCAAATCATGCTCACTGAAACCCTTAAAGTTTTTGAGCAAGCCCTCAATCATTAATATTAAAAGTTTTAAGATCCCCAAGCTGTACTGGCCCAGTAATTAATTAGTATCTGCTGAAAAATAATATTATCAAAAATATCATTAAGAAATTATTCGATTCAAGATGTCAATTGCAAGGGGTGTCCAGGAAGAAGCACATCCGTGTAGCGCAGCTAAAACCCGGATTCCAGGGGGGATCCTTTCAATTCTGGAATTCAGCATGATGTGGAATACGGATCCCGTATCAAGTTCGGTATGACAAGTAGTACACTTGTTATTAAACTATAATTATTTTGAAAAACTCCACAGATAAAGAATTCAGACTTGAGTAATTACTGTATATTATAGACCATAAGTTGTTACGGAGGGATGGGTGAGTGGTTGAAACCGACGGACTTGAAATCCGTTAAGGCTGCAAGGTCTTCGGGGGTTCGAATCCCTCTCCCTCCGCCAGCTTTTTTAATCAAATGCCTTTCGAAATTATCCACTAATAATCTGCAAAAAAAATGCATATTCAGGACAGGCATGGCGCATCAATAATTTTAAAAGATAAAATCAAATGGAACTCAAGGATAAAGTAGTTATTGTTACAGGGGCGGCCCAGGGGTTAGGACGTCAATTTGCACTAGATTGTGCAGCAAGCGGAATGAAAGTCGCACTTGCTGATATTGATCTGGATGCAATGGAAAAAACCCGTACGGAGTGTGAAGACAAAGGTGTTGAAGCACGCGGATACGAATTAAATGTGACAGAAGAATCCGCCGTTGAGAATGTTTATTCACAGGTAGTCAGTGATTTCGGGACACTGGACGCAAGCATCAATAATGCAGGCATTTTACGGGACAGTCTTCTGGTCAAGGTCAAGGACGGAGAAATAAGAAAATTCCCACTTTCCAAATGGCAGGCAGTTATAGATACAAACCTGACAGGTGTTTTTCTTTGTGGACGTGAAGCAGCAGCGCAATTTGTTGAACTGAAAAAGCCTGGTGTGATCATCAATATTGCCAGCGTTGCTCGCTCAGGAAATTTTGGGCAGAGCAACTATTCTGCAGCAAAAGCGGGGGTTTCTGCAATGACCGTTCTCTGGGCACAGGAACTGGCGCAGTACGGAATCAGGGTTGCAGGCATTGCTCCCGGGTTCACTGCTACTGAAATGGTGGTCTCTTTAAGGGACGATATCAAAGAAAAATTCACCAATAGTATTCCGCTGCGGAGATTTGCGGAAACGAGTGAAATGTCTGACGGTGCGCTCTTCATCCTCAAAAATGAATACTACACAGGACGTATGCTGGAAATCGACGGCGGAGCACGAATTTGACAACTGGAACCGGAGCTTCAGGCGGCACTGGATATTCGGTTTTATCGGGATCAGCGCAAAACGTACTGCTTTACGTTGTGACCATCCTCATTTGGGGTTCAAGCTGGCTAGTCATCAAATTTCAGCTTGGTGTAGTCGATCCAATGGTTTCTGTCGCCTATCGTTTCCTGTTGGCTTCCGGAATATCATGGATCTATTGCAGGTATTCCGGACTTCAGTTGAGTTTTAGGCTCCGTGACCACGGCTTCATGTTTTTGCAGGGAGTGAGTCTCTTTGCCCTCAATTATTGGCTTTTCTACATTTCCGAATTAACACTCACCAGCGGTTTGGCTGCAGTAATATTCAGCACCATTGTCGTGATGAACATGCTGAACGGAGTAATTTTTCTGAAAAACCGTCTGGAACTTCGTGTTGTGATTGGAGCCGTTTTGGGACTGTCTGGTATCATACTGATTTTCTGGCCGGAAGTCAGTGATTTTGAAACCGGAAGTGAAAATTTATTTGCAGCGGCTTTGGCTGTGTTGGCAACATTATTAGCTTCGCTGGGTAATATCGCTTCTGCCAGAAATCAACGCGAGGGTATTCCGGTGGTACAGTCAAACACTTATGGGATGACATACGGAGCACTGCTGATGCTTGTATTAGCATGGTCAACAGGACGTGAATTTAATTTTGAGTTCACTGTTTCGTACGTCAGTTCGTTGGTGTTTCTCTCCGTTTTTGCATCCATCATTGCCTTTTGGTCTTACCTCACATTACTCGGACGGGTAGGGGTGGAACGTGCAGCATATGCAACCTTGATTTTTCCTTTAGTTGCACTGGGAATTTCAACAATATTCGAAGGTTATCAATGGTCTGCGTATGCAGTAATCGGCATAGTATTGATTCTAGGAGGTAACTTATTGATTCTCAAACGTTCAATCTGAAACTATTTGTTCAGCAACAAATTCATCAATGGATTTTAGGTGAACGTCAATGTCTTCCTGTGGCAGAAAACTGGCTGTAAATCCGTTTTTAGCTATTTGAACAATGTCTTTCTGACTCAGATTTAAACCATTTTGAGCGGCCAGAAAATTCTCATTCATGTAGCCGCCAAAATAAGCCGGGTCGTCGGAATTTATGGTTACGCAAAGTCCGGCATCCAGCATTTGTTTGAGGTTGTGATTCTCCATTTTATCGAAAACACGTAATTTTGTGTTTGAAAGTGGACAGACGGTCAGGGGTATTTTTTCTTTAGCTAGACGCTCCACGAGTTTTGGGTCTTCCATGCAGCGCACTCCATGGTCAATCCGGGAAACTCCGAGTAAATCCAAAGCCTGCCAAATGTATTCCGGAGGCCCTTCTTCGCCGGCATGTGCGACTTTTCGTAAACCTGCATCAGTTGCTTTGGCAAAAACCCGTTTAAACTTTTCTGGAGGGAATCCGACTTCAGATGAATCCAACCCAACTCCTTCAATCCACCTACGGAAAGGCAGAGCATCTGCTAAAGTCGCTAAAGCGGCTTCCTCGCTTAAATGCCTTAAAAAACACAGAATCAAACGCGAAGTAATTCCGAATTTTTGTTTTGCTTCAACCAGTGCTTTGTGGATTCCGGTGATCACAGTTTGGAAAGTAATACCTCGATCAGTGTGGGTTTGAGGATCAAAAAAGATTTCAATATGCCGCACATTTTGTTTTTGAACGCGCTGTATATAAGCCCATGTCAAATCAAAAAAATCAGACACCTGTAAAAGCACTCCTGCGCCGGCATAGTAAATATCCAAAAATGATTGTAAATCACTGAATACATATGCCGCCTGTACTTCCTCAACGGATGCAAACGGCAAAGGTACATTGTTCCGTTCAGCCAACTCAAACATCAGTTCGGGTTCAAGAGAACCCTCTATGTGCAGGTGTAATTCGGCTTTTGGCAGTGCTTTGATAAACTCTTCAATCATTTCTCTCTCCTCTTGATTAAGACTGAAAATTAGACACATCCTCCCGATGGTACTTTGTTCAGACGCGAGTCACAATTAGTCTGCAAAACTGGTTCCTTTTTTTTCTTTACTATATACCCCACTACAGTATAATGGAATTACATTAACAAGCTTTATAACTGGTTCATTATGTTTCATCAAGCAGAGATTACAAACAATATTAGCAATATTAGTTTTTTGAATTAAACAGCTGCGAACACATTTTAAACGTAGCTTTAAGCCAACCTTGCTCAACACGGAATATCTAAAACAAATGATGCTTTTTGGAGCAGCTCTGAATTACTCAGACGTTGATTTTGCACCAGAGACGTTCCGGAATCAGGTACATTATTCGGGAAATTACTGCCCATGGCCAAACCGGAACGGTGGAGGACAAAACCTGCTTTTCAATCATGTCAGCCATTAGCTGAGCTCCTTTTTCTGCAGAAATAAGAAAGGGGCGGCTTTTTCGATGGGTATTGATGGGAGTGTCAATGAATCCCGGATTGATGACAGTGACAGCTATCTTATGCTGCAGAAGGTGATTCCGGATACCCTCCATGTAAGTTGAAAGTGCTGCCTTGGAAGCAGAATAAGCCGGGGTTGCGGAAAGTCCCCTAAAACCTGCGATTGAAGAAATTCCTACGATTTGTCCGCCGCCCTGTTTTTTTAGTATATCTGCACCTGCATCAATGGTGGCCATTGCGCCAAGTACGTTAATTTCTATTATCTTACGGTCCTGATGAAAGGTGCCTTCTCCCGGATAACTTCTTCCGCCGATACCGGCATTTGCAATTATAATACTGACTCCACCTAGTTCATCTGTAAGCTTGTTTAAGAC
>OFBM01000039.1_pt1 | contig 11256 bp, 18 predicted proteins | sample 1520581 | NCBI WGS metagenome assembly OFBM01 (sample SAMEA3696448, study PRJEB22514) | metagenome | biome: water; feature: marine; material: hydrothermal vent | place: Pacific Ocean | collected 2014-08-15 | depth 1539 m
AATCACGTAAATTATTTAACATCAGTTTGACCTGCTTAGGTTCATTGCAATTATCGTTGATATCATTTTTGCAGCCATGGACGCAGTTGCACCATTATCATAAGTTGGATTTAGCTCTACTATGTCCGCAGCTACTATCTTTTTGTTTTGCAGTGTTGTAACCAAATCATATAATTCTCTAGATGAAATTCCAACAGCCTCAGGATTGCCGACGCCTGGTGCAAATGCAGGATCTAATACATCCAAGTCTATACTCAGATAAATACTGTCAAAAGTAGATGTGATATCTTTGAGTAATTTAGGACCATTACCATCACGAATTTCTTTATCTGACACTGTTGCAATATTATGTTCTTTTAGAAATGCAAGTTCTTCCTTGACAAACGCCCTTGCACCAACATGAACAATATTTTCAGAACCACGTTTTTCAATTATTCTTCTTAGATAAGCAGCATGACTAAGTTTGATATCTGCGTATTGATCTCTTAGATCATAATGTGCGTCAAACACTACATATCCTGTATCCTTTGGAAAACATGTGAAGCTTCCTAAAGTAATCAAATGTTCTCCGCCTAAAATTATCAGTTGTTTGTTTTGTTTTTTTAATTCGGAAGTGATGTTTTCAACCATTTGTAACATTTCTGCTGCAACAACTGTGTGTTTTGTATTACCAAGATCATTGATATTTACTGTCTCCAGGTCAATACCAAACTCTGGCTGGAAAATTTCAATGTTATTAAATGCGTCACGTATTACGTCAGGTCCAAACCGGCAGCCAGGTTTGTATGAGTGTGTTGAATCAAACGGTACGCCAAAAATAACAGCCACTGATTCAGAATTATCATTAGGATTCATAATTAATGGTGATTTTGTCATGTGAAGATCCAGAAAACTCATTTTATTACACCATTATCTGTGGTCTTTGTGATAACAATATTGCTGAGTTTAATTTTGAAATTGGTTTACCTCTTGTTGCATCTTGAATCTCCTTTACAAAGTTCTCAGTAGAAAGTTGACGCACGTCGCCAGTTGTTCTATCACGAACACTCAAACTAGGTGAATTCATTTCTTTTTCTCCAATGACTAGCACATAGTTAATCCATTCTTTTTCGGCATCTCTAATTCTTTTACTGATTGTATCATTTCTATCATCAATATCAACTCGTATATTTTGCTCAGTTAACTTGCCAGCAAGATTACTAGCAAATTCTAGAAAATCATCTTTGAGAGGAATTAGTCTTACTTGTATAGGTGCCAACCAAAGTGGGAATTGTGGTCTTTTACCATCTTTTACTTGTTTAGCAAACTTTTCTAATAATGCGTAAATCACACGTTCTACTGCGCCAGATGGAGAGTTATGTAAAATGATTGGATGTTGCTGCTCATTTTTTTCATCGGTAAATGTAATTCCGTAACGTTTACCATTTTCAACATCTATTTGATCAGTTGATAATGCGCTAGCCTTACCTAAATTATCAATAAAGTTAAATTCCCATTTTAGTACGAAGTAAAAGAATTTCTCTTTCCACATTTCAACTAAAACTGGTTTACCTACTTTTGAAACCATCTGTTTGACTAACTCTTTATTTTCATTGTAAAAATCCTCAGTAAATCTGATACCAACTTCATAATCATTTTCTTCAATTCCTAATCCTGACAAAACTTCACGAGAAAGATCAAATCTTTTTCTAAATTCATCGATGGCCTGTGACATATCTTTACAGAATGCATGACAGTCGGGCATGGTGAATGCCCTTAACCTTCTTAGACCAACAAGTTCACCGGATTGTTCCCTTCTAAAACTATAACGAGTGAGTTCATAGAGTTTGTATGGTAGATTTTTGTATGACATTTGAAAGTCACTTGCCATTAAAAATTGTCCAAAACATGCTGCAAATCTTAAGAAAAGATGTTTGCCTTCTGAATCTATACTGTATTGCCTAGCAGGAAATCTGTTAAAGTAACTTTCCATACTTGGATGATGTGAATCATACATGATTGGAGTTTCAACCTCAACACCTCCATAATCACGAATTTTATCTGTAACATACTGCTCAATTTGAGATTTAATTAGACGTCCATTAGGATAAAATCTCATATTTCCTGAATCAGATGCAGGTTCATAATCAGCAATTGCAAGTTTTTTCATCAGGTTTACATGTGGTGGAGGCTCATCAACACTTCTTTTTTTTGCAGATTCATACTTTGCAAGTATTTCTAGCTGTTTATGATTAGAGAAATTGAATTTTTCAATCTCCTCCATTTTACCGTCAGGTGTCATTATGTACCAATATGATTTGATCTTGGATTCAGATTCTAATGCTGTAGATGTTTTTTCTTTAGTTGAATCCTTAGAAAAAACTTTGGAACTTTCTGCAAGTGGGTGTCCTTTAACTTGAATACTAAAAGCTTTTGTCCATCCAAATGGTGCATGCGTTGTTTCAATTCCAGTAGATGCTTCTTGCATTTCTTTTAAAATTTTAAGACCAGTGCCAGGTGATGCAAGATTAGAGCTTAAATGTGCATATGGATAAAGCAGTAATTTATTGCAACCAATTTGCTTCATTGATTTTTGAATATCAATGATTGCATTTTTTGCAACACTTGAATCGTCGCCCTCCTCAATTGCAGTAAAACATACTACAACCTCTTCTATACGAGTTTTTTTAGGTTCTATTTCCTCTGCAGATTTTATTTCCTTCTTTGTTGGTGTATATTCTATACTGTCACAATGTAATTGTAAAATACGCATAATCTCACACAGATTTAATTATTGAATTAAGTGTTATCAATTAGATATACCTATCATTAACTAAATCCAGCACCAAATTCATCACCCTTAGTCAATGGATCTATATCTGGTGCCTGTTTTAATTTTAGATATAAAAATGCCTCATTAACTAGTTCAGATGCAGCATCCTGCTCAAGCCCATAATTTTGCTTTGCAAAATCATGATATTTTTTTAGTTTATTTTGTTCTTGCTCGTCGAGAGAAATATTGTCAGACAAAATCATTTCAGCAATTTTTTCAATTCTTGAATTATGTTCAGCTTCTTCCATAGATAAATCAAGTAATGGGCTTTTAAAAAATATAGCAGTTATTCGTTTTCATCATGACCTAAAACATGTTTAACGCAGTAATATTCATCATTCATTGTACAATAGTAAAGTGACTCTTCGTTACACAGTGAACAAATTGGCTTTTTGTCATCTGAAGATAGTTTTTGATGATATGAGGTGTTTGTCATTTTCCATCTAAAAATATTAAGGAACGAAGTATTAAACCAGAAATTCCCAAACTCTCAGTCAAAAATTTGCTAGATTTTTCTAATGCATTATTACCACGAAATCCTTCATCATAAATCATTTCCACGGATCCTTTGTCAGTTTCAACCAATGATGTAATTAGAGAATACTGTCCTAGTTTTTTGTCATTTTTTTCAGTGTATAATCGTAATTGTATATTTTTTATTTTATAGCCTTTCTCAACAGTGGTTCCATCAGAAAGTACTTGAATAATTTTATCAGGAGAACGGTCTACTCTATTCGAGTCTACAATATCGATATACTTCATATTGATTCTTAACCTGTTTTGAATTTAGATTTTTTTAAATGATTGTGCCAAAACAGGTTTATTCACCAATATTCAACTTCATGTAATGGATCATCATCATTTTAAAGGCAATGATATTCCGCATATCAAACTTGACCCTAATATGTCGATAGAAGACTTGGTTAAGATTTATTCAGAGTCAGGATTTAACGGGAGAAAACTCGGTGAGGCTGCAAAGGTTTATGCAAAAATGATAAAAGAAGATGCAACAATCTGTTTAACAGCTTCTGGAGCTTTGACTCCAGTTGGTTTTGGCGGAATTTTTAAGACTCTAATTGAAAGAGGTTTTGTAGATTGGATAGTCACAACTGGTGCTAATGTGTATCACGAAGATCATTTTGCATGGGGATTACCAGTAAAACAAGGTGATTCTCAGGTTGATGACATGAAACTATACGATATGGAAATAGTTAGGATTAGAGACGTGTTTATCAAATTTTATGAAACGTTAGAAGCACAAGACCAAGTTATTCAAAAGGCATTCAAAAATAATTTTGTTGATAAACCATTCACTACTGCTGAGTTTTGTAATTTTTTAGGCAAAATTAGTAGTGAGAACTCAAAGTATCCTGAAAAAAGTTTTGTTACAACAGCATATAATTATGATGTACCAATTTACATATCAACACTAAAGGATTCTTCTCTTGCGCTTAATTTAGCAATTCATAGATTAAGAGAGAAGACATACAGCCTAGATTTTGTAAGAGAAATTTTGGAGCAAGCATCAATTTTATACAACTCCCAGAAATCTGGAATAGTTGAATTAGGTGGCGGTGTTCCAAAAAATACTGCTCAACAGACTGGTCCACTTCTTGACCAAATACTTCGCCAAAACACTGGTGGTCAAGATTACATAATACAGATCACAGATGCAAGACCTGATACTGGTGGATTATCAGGTGCCACATTACAAGAAGGAAAAAGCTGGGGTAAAGTACAAGATGCGCATCATGATATGGTAACTGTTTACGCTGATGCAACTATAGCGTTTCCTATTCTTGCGCTGTATGTGATTAGTAACCAAAAATCAAGAAAACCAAAACGTCTTTACAAAAAACTTAATTCATATTATGATAATCTGAAAAAAGGATTTTTTCAAAATGCTGAAAAATATTATGATAAATAAGCACTGCATTAATATTTTTTAATAAATATCAAATCTTGCACGATCTAAAGATCTATCTTCTTTAGTTTCTTTTTTCCATTCTTTGTAATGTTCTTTACAAAGAGCAGCCTTCTTACCACTAACTGATACACGTAAACCAGCTTCTTCAACTTTTTTGGTATTAAGAGAACGAAATCCATCGTTGTTGCAATCAGACACGTTACATTTTGCACCTTTTGCAATTATTCCCATAAAATTTTTGTGTTCTTATAGATAATAAATTATGTCATTACAATGATAAATTAATAAAAAATATTTACATAATTAATTAATTATTCGTTTATAAGTAGGAATTCTATTTTTGAATTAAATGGGTGGCTCAAAAAATAAATCTCCAGCACAAAAAGATAAATCACAAAGTAAAGATGCAGAGCAAAAAAAGTCTAAAAATTCTGAAAAGAGTAATGTAAGAAAGATTACTACTTCAGTAATTATCGATGAATCTAAGGCAATAAAATACATCAATGCTGCCAAAGTAATCACTGTGCAGGATTTAGCAAGACAGACTGAAGTTAAAATTTCTGCGGCTAATTCATACTTGCAAAAATTACTCAAAGATGGAACAGTCGAAAGAATAGGTGGTTTTAGTGGTCATCATTTATACAAATCAGTTTCTGGAAAGTGATAAAACATCGCTAGGCTTTACTGTTTTTAATTTGTCAACACCATCTATCATTTTACCAATAATTGTCATTTGTTTTCCAGCAAATACATCATCAAGATAAAAGCAAATACTACCTTCAGTTGGCAAAAATGCAATATCTCCTTTTTTAAAATCTGTTCTTTTGCGTTCTACTCCAGAATTAATTTTTGTCTCAAAATATACAACAGACTGACCCATTTGATGTGCATTTCCCTTCAAAGGTAACATACGTGTAATCAGCCCAACAGTAATTGGAGAAAGATGGCGTTTTAATTGACATGATATTTTCATATCCCCATTAATTTCTAAAGTGGCATCAACTTTAGAAATTGTTCCAGAGTCCATTTCTCGTTATCCAGCTCGTAGAATATATAACCGCTTTCAGATTATTTAATGATTGTCTGAATCAAAAACTAATACGGATAAAACATACAAAGACATCGATTCAGAAGATCAGTCTAACTCAATTGAGGAAAACGATACTCAATCAGTGGATAATTCTGCTGAAAAAGCAATTGAATTATTTAGAAAAGTACGTGAAGGCGGTAGAGTGGATCTTACTGAAAAAGAAATTGCAGAGATTGATAAAGAGTGTGAGATTATTAGAAATCGTGAAATAATAACTAAAGACTTAGAACATGAACCGACAGAAATTACTGGCAAGAATGGCCAAATTGTTACTGGACCACCAACGTTAACTAGATTTGAACGGGCTAGAATCATGGGTGCACGGGCACTTCAACTATCTCTTGGTGCGCCTGTATTCATTGAAATTCCAAAAAATGCAACATCATCACTTGAAATCGCAATGGAAGAATTAAAACAAAGAGTGATACCAATTGTAATTAAAAGAACATTACCAAATGGGGATTATCAGCATATTCCAATAGACCAATTTGAGTAGATCAATCATCTATAAAATTTAAAACAATTAAGATTTCATTTATTAATAAATAGTGTTTGATGCCAAAATGATCGAAAAAACAATTGATTACACAGTCGAAAAATTTCTAATTACTAATGAACCTGTGATGGAATTGGCGATGAATGTGTTAGAAGTATTGAATAAAATTGGTAAAATAACAATCAAGGGAAAAGATGAATCTTGTCCAGCCACAGTATCTGTTGCCAATATAATTACCCAAAATGCGTTAGATGGCACTACAAAAACTGATAAAATTTCTTTAGGCAGTGAAATTTCAGATGATGGACATATGATTTCAACAATCGAAATTATAATAACAAAAATTAGTAACTAATAGACACTGCCTGGACCTTTGAGTAACATATTTTCACATTCCTTACATACCTTATCATCAATGTTAGACTCAAGATTATGATGAATGTCGCAGATAAGCAAGCTAGATTTTATGTAATTACATAACCCAATGAATTTTGATAAACTTGATGGAGTATATGCATTCTCAGAAGCTAAATTATCGCATATATCAGTAATCATACTTGCAACCTGTTTTTCTGCTAGAAGTTTCTCAATTAGTTCAGGATTGCCACGTATTCCACGAATGTAGTTACTAATTGCAGCTTGAGTAACACCCAACATTTGTGATATTTTATCTTCGCGTATGTTATGTTTTTTAGCAAGATCTTTTGCTATAATTGCTCGTAGTGCAGGAATCAGTGATTTTGATTCTATTTCTGCAGGTAATAGCATAACCAAACACGTTATCAATGATATAAAAATCCGATTAAAATTAGCTATAACTATTTACTCATAACTCATATAGAATTTTTGATATTACATTGGATAAGTTCATAAAAAATTGTAGAGTATTACTGGAAAAAATCACTATGCAGTATGATGCAAATTGGATTGCATTCTCAGGTGGTCTTGATAGCAGTATTCTAGGACAGATAAAAAAAGATCAAGATCTTAATGCCTTGACAATTATCGCCAAAGATTTTATTGGAACTGATTTATCATATTCGCAAATTATAGGAAAACATATTGGCATTCCTTTAGAATTAAAATATGTAAGTATTGGCGAGATGTTAGATGCGATAAAAGGAACAATTAAAATCTTAAAAAACTTTAACGATATTGAGATTAGAAACTCAATTGTTTCATATATTTACTTGAATGCACTAAAGAAAAAAAATATAACAAAAATTATTACTGGTGACGGTGCAGACGAAATCTTTGCAGGATACAATTTCTTAGTAAAAAAAGATCATGATGAATTGCAAAAGGAATTAACAAGAATGAAAAAAATAATGCATTTTACATCACAAAAAATTGCCAATGAATTAGGCATATCGGTTCAGATGCCGTTCATTGATGAAAGCATTATCAAGTTTGTTGAAACTTTACCAGTCAATCTACTAGTAAATCAAAATGATGGTATAAAATTTGGCAAATGGATTCTACGAAAGGCATTTGAAAATGACTTACCATCCAGCGTTATATGGAGAGAAAAAACACCGATGCAAGATGGTTCAGGTACAGTTGGCTTGATTAAGATGTTTGATTCGGTCATTACAGATGATATTTTTAAGGAAAAGACAAAAAAAATAAAAAGTGAGGACAATGTAACAATCAGAACAAAAGAATCATTGCATTATTATGAATTATATAAAGAAAATTTTAAAATTCCTGAATGTACGAATGGAAACAATCAATGTTCAGATTGTAATGCTGAGATAGTTAGTAATTCAAAATTTTGTGGGATGTGCGGAAGGTTCCCAATCTAAAGTCAATTTTTATATTTTTTTGGCTTTTTTATAAAGATCTTTTTGCATCCATTACAACAAAATAATATTTTTCACCATCATGCTCATGAATAAGAGCTAGAGATTCGTCCATTTCTATTCCACAAACAGGATCAACCGGCATAATACTATTCTCAATTTAATGTATAAGTATGTTATCGAGTTTTTTAAATCACGCTTACAAGAAAACCCACAACAAGTAATGCGCCAGTTATTCTACTAAATGATAATGTTGAACTCATAACTGGAATTAGATTAGTTAGTTCATTATAATTTTGTTTTAATTTTTGTCCAGATTTTATTATTAGAGGAGTTGTTGCTAAAATAATTAAACAAAAAGTTGGAAAAATTTCAAAAACTACAGCAATTATAGTTATTCCGTAAGTAATTGCAGGGAATATCCATAAAATGGAGCAAGCTTTTTGCATTCCCAGACTGATAACAAGTGTTTTTCTTCCTTTTGCTTTATCTGCATCATGATCAGGAAATGATGTAATGAACAAGACTAGCGAAGATAATACACCGATAACAATTCCAGCTAGCACTGATTGCTCGGTAATTTGTGACGTTTGTACAAAATATGTTCCCATTACAATCATACTTCCTTTAATTGCAACAAAAACTTCTGCTAATCCCCAGTCAATAATTTTGGTTGAGTAAAAGTAGATCGATATTACCGCAAAGGCAAGAATTATTCCTATAATAATACCATCAGTTGCAACAAAGTATATGCCAATTACAGTGCCGATTATCAAAAAAGCAATACCGGCTGCATAGACTTGAGTAGGCTTTAGTAAGCCCTCTGGAAGAACACCGGAACCACCACTCATTTTTGTTCTATTTGTTGCAGTATCTATTCCACGTTTGAAATCCCAATAATCATTAAGTAAATCCACACTAGCATGAAGGGCTAGTACACCACACATTGTAAGTATGGCATCAAATATAGTGATACTGCTAGTATGCCACCAAGTAATTGCTAAACCTACGGATACAGCTATTACTGATGCTAGTAAAAAACGAACGCGTATTACGCGTAACCACGCAGATATCATTACACTAACGATTCATTACTTACACTAATTGGTTTTCTTCCAATAAAACCTGTATCTTTTTCATGCCAAAATTTAATCTCAGTTTCCCCTTCTTTCCAACAAAGCCAAATTTCTTCATCAAAACGCTTTGCAGGAAAGTCAAGTAAGCCTTCATCGAGCCCCTTCAACAACACACCTGTACTTTCTAGGTCTTCTATTGACTGATAAAATTTTGTGACTAGAGAATTAAGTTTCTTTTTGATAGTAGTATATTCTTCTAAAGAAGTTGTAGGTGTAAGGCCAGTTAACTGTTGCTCCATTTTCATAACTTCAACCTTCATTTTTTTTGCATAATTAAATTTCTTAATTACTGTAGGAAGAATTTCGTTGGCTTGATTCACAGAAAAGTATGAGTTCATAAAGTATGGATCAAATTATCCCTGTTTAAATCATATTTTCTGTAGCTATAGTAAGTATTAAAAATCATGATAACTTCGCATAATCATGGTAAGAGTAAGCACAAACAGAGGAACTAGTACAAGAAATGTAAAATCCGGCAGGTCAAAATCTAAGAGAGCAAAACCAAGTATGAGATCTGGTCGGGGAACTGTTAGTAGGTCATCTTCTGGATCATATGGAAAAAAGCGAAGAGCAACCGCAAGTACAAGATCTGGTCGGGGAACTGTTAGCAGAAGTGGCGGAAGATCCAAATCTCGCGCAACAGGTATGAGGGCTGCCAGAGCATCTGGTAGAGTAAAACGCTCCGGAAGAGGATACATTACAGCAACTGGTAAGGCTCCTAAAGCAGCTAAAAGAAAACCAAGTATGAGATCTGGTAGAGGAACTATTAGCAGATCATCTGCAGGATCATACAAAAAAGCGGCTAGAAGAAAACCAAGTACTAGATCAGGTAGAGGAAACGTCAGACGATAGTGTTAATGTTTTTATAAAATTAACACTTTCTGACTTTATACTTTTTTTAAAAAAAATGAATAGGTTCTAACGTTTTCTCTTCTTCTTGCCGCCGCTGCGTTTCTTAACGCCACCGCGTTTCTTACCTTTAGAACCTTTTCTTTTTCTTGCTGCTCCTGCTCGCTTAGATTTCTTAGCTGCAGCGTTTCTCTTTCTAGTACGTGCTGCTTTCTTTGCAGACGCACTACGTTGGGCTCTTGTTCTTTGTGCCATGAAAAATACGTCATCTACTGGTTTTTGTATTGGTAGTGTTGAGAAAATTACACTAGTAATTCATGTAATATTCATAAAAATTTGGTGTGATCACTTCAAGCAAAACATCTTTTGGAGATCATCTCATTACTTTTTCACGAAAAAAATAACATTGATTAATTTTTTAAGTAAATAGATAAGTAGTGGATAACCAAAAATATGCCAGTTTGGTTCTCCCGCTAATTGATGAAAATAAACCAAAATGTTACATATGTCATGAAACATTTGAAAATATGGTAGATTTAAAAAAACATCAAGAATCGAGTCATAAAGAATTTTTTGATAAATTATTTAAAGTAGTTTGCATATTATTGTTCATTTCCATTGTAGATAGATATGCAGTTTGCTCTAGCATTTTATCGGTATCCATTGGGTCTGTTGGGTCTTGCATTTCAAGTTCTTTTAAAAATAGTTTCATAAAAGCATCTTTATCAAGCTTTGATTTTGGATTATAAACTGCATCGTTTGAAGATGCTGTTACATTTTTAGTAATAGAAGTTATAGCCATTTTTTCTCCTTTTTATTGTTAAGCAAAAATTGTTCCTAAGCGTATTGATAAGGAATTTCTATAATAAAACTATCTTCTTCTTTAGAAGAGAATTTTTGTTGGTTTTGTTTATATTGTTGTTTTTGTTGGTGTTGTTGGTTTGAAATAAAGCTCATATTAACTTCATTGTATCCTAGATTTGCTAATATATTTTTAAGTTCATTTTGATGTGTGTTGAAAAAATTTATGGTTGATGGTTGTGAGTTTATTTGGATTTGTAAATTATCGCCTCTGTGAAGCAAGGTAACTTCTACTTTGCCAAGTTCTTTTGGGTTTAATTCTATTGAGAGTTTATGGATTGGA